>Ga0207713_1000098_pt1 | contig 143900 bp, 143 predicted proteins | sample KBSS64metaG_FD_184404 | JGI IMG/M metagenome (GOLD analysis project Ga0207713, IMG submission 184404) | Switchgrass rhizosphere microbial communities from Kellogg Biological Station, Michigan, USA - KBS S6-4 metaG (SPAdes) (version 2) | ecosystem: Host-associated > Plants > Roots > Rhizosphere... | reverse complement strand
TTAAGGTCACCATGCTCAAGCTGGACCCCTACATCAACGTGGACCCGGGCACCATGAGCCCGTTCCAGCACGGTGAAGTGTTCGTCACCCATGACGGCGCCGAGACCGACCTGGACCTGGGTCACTACGAGCGTTTCATCCGCACCACCATGACCCAGAACAACAACTTCACCACGGGCCGTGTGTACGAACACGTCCTGCGCAAAGAGCGCCGTGGTGATTACCTGGGCGCGACCATTCAGGTGATCCCGCACATCACCGACGAAATCAAGCGTCGCATCATCAAGGGCGCCGGCGATGCCGACGTGGCTCTGGTCGAAATCGGTGGCACCGTGGGTGACATCGAATCGCAACCGTTCCTGGAGGCTATTCGCCAGCTGCGTTTCGAAGTCGGCTCCAAGCGCGCGATGCTGATGCACCTGACGCTGGTTCCGTACATCGCCACCGCAGGCGAAACCAAGACCAAGCCTACCCAGCATTCGGTCAAGGAACTGCGCTCCATCGGCCTGCAGCCAGACGTGCTGGTCTGCCGTTCCGACCACCCGATCGACGTATCTTCGCGTCGCAAGATCGCCCAGTTCACCAACGTTGAAGAGCGTGCGGTGATTGCTCTGGAAGACGCCGATACCATCTACAAGATCCCGGGCATCCTGCACTCGCAAGGCCTGGACGATTTCGTGGTCGAGCGTTTCGGCCTGCAGTGCGGCGGCGCAGACCTGTCCGAGTGGGACAAGGTCGTCGATGCCAAGCTCAACCCAGAGCACGAAGTCACCATCGCCATGGTCGGCAAGTACATGGAGCTGCTGGACGCTTACAAGTCGCTGATCGAAGCGATGAGCCACGCCGGCATCACCAACCGCACCAAGGTCAACCTGCGCTACATCGATTCCGAAGACATCGAGAATCAGGGCACGGGCCTGCTGGAAGGCGTGGACGCGATCCTGGTACCGGGCGGCTTCGGTCTGCGCGGCGTGGAAGGCAAGATCACCGCCGTTCAGTTCGCTCGCGAAAACAAGGTGCCTTACCTGGGTATCTGCCTGGGCATGCAGGTGGCGGTCATCGAGTTCGCACGTAACGTGCTGGGCTGGAAAGACGCCAACTCCACCGAATTCGACCGTACCAGCGCGCACCCTGTGGTCGGCCTGATTACCGAGTGGGAAGACTCCACCGGCGCAGTCGAAACCCGTACCGAAACTTCCGATCTGGGCGGCACCATGCGCCTGGGCGCGCAGGAATGCCTGCTGGAGCCGGGTTCCCTGGTGCACGATTGCTATGGCAACGACACCATCGTCGAGCGCCATCGTCATCGCTACGAAGTGAACAACAAGCTGTTGCCGCAACTGATCGATGCCGGCCTGAAAATCTCCGGTCGTTCCGGTGATGGCGCGCTGGTCGAAGTGGTCGAGTCCAAGGATCACCCGTGGTTCGTGGCCTGCCAGTTCCACCCGGAGTTCACCTCCACGCCTCGCGACGGTCACCCGCTGTTCAGTGGCTTCGTCAAGGCAGCGCTCGCTCAACACCAGAAGAACGCCTGATAGGGAATTCATTACATGGCACAGAAAATCATCCGTGTGGGCTCCATTGACATTGCCAACGACAAGCCGATGGTCTTGTTTGGTGGCATGAATGTCCTGGAGTCACGGGACATGGCCATGCAAGTCTGCGAAGAATACGTACGGGTGACCGAGAAACTCGGTATCCCCTACGTGTTCAAGGCCAGCTTCGACAAGGCCAACCGCTCTTCCGTGACCTCCTATCGCGGTCCGGGCCTGGAAGCGGGCATGCGCATTTTCGAAGAGATCAAAAGCACCTTCGGCGTGCCGGTGATCACCGACGTGCATGAGCCGCATCAAGCTGCTGCCGTGGCTGAAGTCTGCGACATCATCCAGCTGCCGGCCTTCCTGTCGCGCCAGACCGACCTGGTCGTGGCGATGGCAAAGACCGGCGCCGTGATCAACATCAAGAAAGCCCAGTTCCTCGCGCCTCAGGAAATGAAACACATCCTGAACAAGTGCGAAGAGGCCGGTAACGATCAGTTGATCCTGTGCGAGCGCGGTTCGAGCTTCGGCTACAACAACCTCGTGGTGGACATGCTCGGCTTCGGCATCATGAAGGCCTTCGAATACCCGGTATTCTTCGACGTGACCCACGCGCTGCAAATGCCGGGCGGTCGTTCGGATTCTGCCGGTGGCCGTCGTGCCCAGGTGACTGACCTGGCCAAGGCCGGTATCAGCCAGGGCCTGGCAGGCCTGTTCCTCGAGGCGCATCCGGATCCGGACAACGCCAAGTGCGACGGTCCGTGTGCCCTGCGCCTTTCGAAGCTTGAGCCGTTCCTGACCCAGCTCAAGGCCCTCGATGACCTGGTCAAGTCGTTCCCGACCATCGAAACGGCTTAAAATCCGCTTCTGCGGCACCGTCACCTCCGGTACAGTGCCGCTCGTTTCATTCCCGACCAACGGGTCGGGAATTTCTGTCGTCTCGGGCCTGCCCGCTGTCTAGTGCTCCGAGACGCCAGTCGCTTTTCCCAGCTGCGTCGTTTTCGTCAATCTTGGAGTGTTAACAACAATGGCAAAAATCGTCGACATCAAAGGTCGTGAAGTTCTCGACTCCCGTGGCAATCCCACCGTGGAAGCAGATGTGCTCCTCGACAACGGCATCATCGGCAGTGCCTGCGCGCCGTCCGGTGCTTCCACCGGCTCGCGTGAAGCACTTGAGCTGCGTGATGGCGACAAGAGCCGTTACATGGGCAAGGGCGTTCTGAAGGCTGTGGCCAACATCAATGGCCCGATCCGCGACCTGCTGCTGGGCAAGGATCCGGTTGACCAGAAAGCGCTGGATCACGCGATGATCAAGCTCGACGGTACCGAGAACAAGGCAAGCCTGGGCGCCAACGCCATCCTCGCCGTGTCCCTGGCCGCCGCCAAGGCCGCTGCACAGGATCAGGACCTGCCGCTGTACGCGCACATCGCCAACCTGAACGGCACGCCGGGCGAGTACACCATGCCGGTCCCGATGATGAACATCATCAACGGTGGCGAGCACGCCGACAACAACATCGACATCCAGGAATTCATGGTTCAGCCAGTCGGCGCCAAGACCTTCTCCGAAGGCCTGCGCTGGGGCACCGAGATTTTCCACCACCTCAAGGCTGTCCTGAAGGCCCGTGGCCTGAACACTGCCGTAGGTGATGAAGGCGGTTTCGCACCGAACCTGAACTCCAACGCCGAAGCGCTGGACGCCATTGCCGAAGCCGTGAAAAACGCCGGTTACAAGCTGGGCACCGACGTGACCCTGGCCCTGGACTGCGCCGCGAGCGAGTTCTACAAGAGCGGCAAGTACGTGCTGAGCGAAGAAGGCGAGTACGACTCCGCCGGTTTCGCCGACTACCTGGCCGATCTGGTCAGCAAGCACCCGATCATCTCCATCGAAGACGGTCTGGACGAGTCCGACTGGGATGGCTGGAAAGTCCTGACCGACAAGATCGGTGACAAGATCCAGCTGGTGGGCGACGACCTGTTCGTGACCAACACCAAGATCCTGAAAGAAGGTATCGAGAAGAAAATCGGTAACTCGATCCTGATCAAGTTCAACCAGATCGGCACCCTGACCGAAACCCTGGAAGCCATCCAGATGGCCAAGGCCGCCGGCTACACCGCCGTGATCTCGCACCGCTCCGGCGAAACCGAAGATTCGACCATCGCGGACCTCGCCGTGGGCACTTCGGCTGGCCAGATCAAGACCGGTTCCCTGAGCCGCTCCGATCGCATCTCCAAGTACAACCAACTGCTGCGTATCGAAGAGCAATTGGGCGCCAAAGCTGTGTACCGTGGTCGCGCCGAGTTTCGCGGCTGATAGTTAGATGGTAAAAAGGCAGCAGGCGCTGTAGGGCAAATCGTCAAAAGCGATTTATCCTGACGTCCTGATCCATGAGCCCGGTGACCACCGGGCTCTTGGGCATTTGAAATGGTCGGTTTTGCTGTCTTTCTCCACCGGGTAACAGATATTCACAATGCGCAGTCCTAACTGGTTGTTCCTCGTTCTGCTCTTGCTGCTCGCTGGCCTGCAGTATCGCCTGTGGGTGGGTAATGGCAGCCTTGCGCAGGTGGCCAGTCTGACCCAGCAAATCGCCGATCAGCATGCCGAAAACGATGTGTTGCTCGAGCGTAACCGGGTTCTGGACGCCGAAGTGCTTGAGTTGAAAAAAGGCCTGGAAACCGTTGAAGAACGTGCCCGTCATGAACTGGGCATGGTCAAGGACGGCGAAACCCTTTATCAGTTGGCACAGTGACCCTCGCGTAAATGACTCAATCCCTTCCTGCCTTCTGGGCAGTGATTCCCGCAGCGGGCGTTGGTGCACGCATGGCGGCAGACCGTCCCAAGCAGTACCTGCTACTGGGCGGCCTCACAATTCTTGAACACAGCCTGCTTTGCTTTCTCGATCATCCTTGCCTCAAAGGGATAGTGGTGAGCCTTGCTGTGGATGATCCTTACTGGCCCACCTTGCCCTGTGCACTGGACTCGCGCATTCAGCGGGTCGCCGGTGGCAAGGAGCGTGCGGACTCGGTGCTCAATGCACTGCTGCACCTGCATGCCAATGGCGCCGATGACAATGACTGGGTGCTGGTGCATGACGCCGCGCGTCCTAATCTGTCGCGGGCTGATCTGGACAACCTGCTGGGTGAGCTGGCCCATGATCCTGTGGGCGGTTTGCTCGCGGTGCCCGCCAAAGACACCCTCAAGCGTGCCGATGCCAACGGCCGGGTCAGCGAAACCGTTGACCGCAGCCTGATCTGGCAGGCCTACACGCCGCAGATGTTCAGGTTGGGTGCCTTGCACCGGGCATTGGCGGACAGCCTGGTGTCCAACGTGCCGATCACCGATGAAGCCTCCGCCATCGAATGGGCAGGCCAATCCCCACGCCTGATCGAAGGTCGCGCCGACAACATCAAAGTCACCCGCCCCGAAGACCTTGAATGGCTGCGTCAGCGCCGCGGTGATTTTTCCCGCTGAGGTTGATCTCACGCGCCACGGTTTCACCCTGTGGGAGCGAATTCATTCGCGAAGCGGGTGCAGGCGATACACCCCTGTCGCCTGAACGATCTTTCGCGAATGAATTCGCTCCCACAGATGCACTTGATCCAGGTTCACTGGCGGTACTCATCCCGCAACGCCAACCCTGTCTTCAAACAATCCACCAGCTTCCTGACCTTCGGCGACAAATGCCGTTGCTGCGGGTACAGCGCCCACACCGCGGTATTGGGAGGCTGGTGAGCGTCGAGCAGTGAGATCAGTGCGCCGCTTTTCAAATGCTCCAGCACGTAATAATCCGGCAACTGACACAACCCCACCCCCTGTAGCGCCGCATCGAGCACCGCTTGCCCACTGTTACAGCGCCAGTTTCCGTGGACGCGTTGGGAAAATTCCTTGCCGTTCTGCTGCAGCAGCCAACTGTCCGAACTGCCGATGAGGCAGTTATGCCGGTTCAATTCCGACAAACTGTGAGGCCGGCCATAGCGCTCCAGGTACGAGGGCGACGCGCACAGGTACATGCGCCGGGGAGCCAGGCGAGTGGCGACCATTCGCGATTCCTGCAACCGGCCCAGGCGAATCGCCAGGTCCATGCCTTCATGCACCAGGTCCAGGGTGTTGTTGGTCAGCTCGATGTCCACGCGCAGTTGCGGGTACTCATCCATGAACCGGGTCACCAGCGGCGCGATGAAGCGCTCGCCGTATGCCACCGCGCAGGTCATGCGCAGCAGGCCCTTGGGTTCGCTGGTCAGATCGCCTACCGCGCGCAGTGCCTCCTCGCGACCGTCCTGCAGACGCTGGCAATGATGCAGGAAGGTCTGGCCGGCTTCGGTCAGTGCCACCTTGCGCGTGCTCCGATACAGCAAGCGGGTTTGCAGCCGCTCTTCAAGGCGCGCGATTTGCCGGCTGATGTGGGACGAGGAGACGCCCATGCGCTCAGCCGCCGCGGTGAACTGGCCACACTCGGCCACCGCGACGAATTCATCCAGCCCATCCCAGCGATTGGTGTACATCGATTATCCCTGTACAGCATTAATGTTTTGCTTTTGTCCGGATTATTCATCAAACGGCACTGCTTTACACTCCTGTTCTGTTTAACCCCTTTTAAACCCGCTGGAGAAGATTGATGATCAAGTCACGTGCAGCCGTAGCCTTCGCGCCAAACGAGCCTCTGCAAATTGTCGAAGTGGACGTCGAGGCGCCGAAAGCCGGTGAGGTCTTGATTCGTACCGTCGCATCCGGCGTTTGCCACACTGACGCCTACACCCTGTCCGGTGCGGACTCCGAAGGCGTGTTCCCGTGCATCCTCGGCCACGAAGGTGGCGGTATCGTCGAGGCGGTGGGCGAGGGCGTCACTTCCCTGGCCGTGGGCGATCACGTGATCCCGCTGTACACCGCCGAATGCCGCGAGTGCAAATTCTGCAAATCCGGCAAGACCAACCTGTGCCAGAAAGTACGCGCCACGCAAGGCAAGGGCCTGATGCCCGATGGCACCACCCGTTTCAGCTACAACGGCCAGCCGGTCTATCACTACATGGGTTGCTCGACGTTCTCCGAGTACACCGTGGTGCCGGAAATTTCCCTGGCGAAAATCCCCAAGGAAGCGCCGCTGGAGAAGGTCTGCCTGCTGGGCTGCGGCGTGACCACCGGGATCGGCGCGGTGCTGAACACCGCCAAGGTGGAAGAGGGCGCCACCGTGGCAATCTTCGGCCTGGGCGGCATTGGTCTTGCGGCGATCATCGGCGCGAAAATGGCCAAGGCCTCGCGCATCATCGCCATCGACATCAACCCGGCCAAGTTCGACGTGGCCCGTGAGTTGGGCGCTACCGATTTCGTCAACCCGAAAGAGCACAGCAAGCCGATTCAGGACGTGATCGTCGAAATGACCGACGGTGGCGTGGACTACAGCTTCGAGTGCATCGGCAATGTGCAACTGATGCGCGCCGCCCTGGAATGCTGCCACAAGGGCTGGGGCGAATCGATCATCATCGGCGTTGCGCCGTCCGGCCAGGAAATCGCCACCCGCCCATTCCAGCTGGTGACCGGCCGCGTCTGGCGCGGCTCGGCGTTCGGCGGCGTGAAGGGCCGTACCGAACTGCCAAGCTACGTTGAAAAATCCCAGACTGGCGAAATCCCGCTGGACACCTTCATCACCCACACCATGGGCCTGGACAAGATCAACGAAGCATTCGACCTGATGCACGAAGGCAAAAGCATTCGTTCGGTCATCCACTTCTAAAAGCAGCGACAAGCCACGAGCCGCAAGCTGCAAGAAGGCGCGTCGCTGCCGACTTGTAGCTGACGGCTTGAAGCTTGCGGCTGGGAGGAACGACCTATGAGTCTGGAAAACATCTCGTGCCAGAAAAGCTTCGGCGGCTGGCACAAACGTTACAAACATCATTCCGACGTGCTGGGTTGCGACATGGTGTTCGCTGTCTATCTGCCGCCTCAGGCAGAGCAGGGCGGCAAGCTGCCGGTGGTGTACTGGCTGTCGGGCCTGACCTGCACCGATGAGAATTTCATGCAGAAGGCCGGTGCCCAGCGCATCGCTGCCGAGCTTGGGATCATCATCGTTGCACCGGACACCAGCCCTCGTGGCGCCGACGTGCCGGGCGACCCCGACAACGCCTATGACTTTGGCCTGGGCGCCGGCTTCTACCTGAACGCCACCCAACAGCCTTGGGCGCGCCACTACCGCATGTACGACTATGTGGTCAGCGAGCTGCCGAACCTGATCGAGGCGCATTTTCCGGCTTCGGACAAACGCAGCATCAGCGGTCATTCGATGGGCGGCCACGGTGCGCTGGTCTGTGCGTTGCGCAATCCGGGGCGCTACCAATCGGTATCGGCATTCTCCCCGATCACCAACCCGATGGATTGCCCCTGGGGTCAGAAAGCCTTCTCCCGCTATCTGGGCGAAGACCGCTCGCGCTGGCGCGAATGGGATGCCAGCGTGCTGATCGCCGATGCGGCCGAGCGCCTGCCGTTGCTGGTGGATCAGGGCGATCGCGACGACTTCCTCGCCAATCAGCTCAAGCCTGAGGCATTGGTGCAGGCGGCGAAGGCGGCGGGCCATCCGCTGGAACTGCGCATGCAGCCCGGCTACGACCACAGCTATTACTTCATCGCCAGCTTCATCGAGGATCACCTGCGTCACCACGCGCAAGCGCTGGCCGGCTGACGAGGTTGTGCAACCTCTGATGTCGTGTTCTTCGTAGCAGTCCGGCTTGCCGGCGTCGGCGATCTTGAGGACGCCCCCGCCGGCAAGCCGGACTGCTACGGGAAATTGCTGCGCCGCAGCACGCGGTGTTCAGTCAGTCGGACGCCCTAATGTCCGACAAAATAGGTAGAATCACGCCCTGACTTTTTCAGGGCGTTTTTTTATGCGTATTGGCCACGGCTACGATGTGCACCGTTTCGCTGAGGGCGATTTCATTACCTTGGGTGGGGTGCGTATTGCGCACAAGTTCGGGCTGCTCGCTCATTCCGATGGCGATGTCTTGCTGCACGCATTGAGCGATGCCTTGCTGGGCGCCGCTGCCCTGGGTGATATCGGCAAGCATTTCCCGGACACCGATCCGCAATTCAAGGGCGCCGACAGCCGCGTGCTGCTGCGTCACGTCTTGAAGCAGGTGCAGGCCAAGGGCTGGAAAGTCGGCAACGTCGACGCCACCATCGTCGCCCAGGCGCCCAAGATGGCCCCGCACATCGACACCATGCGCGCTTTGATCGCCGAAGACCTGCAGGTCGAACTCGACCAGGTCAACGTCAAGGCCACCACCACCGAGAAGCTGGGTTTTACCGGTCGTGAAGAAGGCATCGCGGTTCACGCCGTGGCGTTGTTGATCGCCCAATGACCGAATTCGAACTGCTGGGCCCGCGGGCCTATGGCGATGCGCTGGGTACTGCGGTGCTCAAAGCCACCGCCGAAGATTTTCAAGTGGACGAAGTGCTGGACATTCCACTGTCCGGCGACGGCGAGCACCTGTGGCTGTGGGTTGAGAAACGCGGCCTGAACACCGAGGAAGCAGCCCGTCGTCTGGCCAAGGCCGCAGGCGTGCCGCTGCGCACCGTTGCCTACGCGGGCCTGAAGGACCGCCAGGCCCTGACCCGCCAGTGGTTCAGCATTCAGCTGCCCGGCAAGGCCGATCCGGACATGTCGGCGGCTGAGAACGACACCCTGAAGATCCTCGACAGCAAGCGCCACAAGCGCAAGTTGCAGCGCGGCGCCCATGCGGCCAATGGTTTTACCCTGCGCCTGACGCAGTTGCAGGCCGACAAGGCCGGGCTGGATCAACGCCTGGAGGCGATCAAGGCTGCCGGTATTCCCAATTATTTCGGTGCCCAGCGGTTCGGCTACGAGGGCGGCAACGTCGGCGAAGCCCGGCATTATGCCGAGCGCCAGGCGCTGCCTGAACAACGCAACGTGCGTTCGCGGCTGCTGTCCACGGCCCGCAGCTACCTGTTCAATCAGGTCCTGGCGGCGCGGGTCGCCGATGGCAGCTGGCAGCGCGCGCAGGTCGGGGATCTGCTGGCATTCACCGACAGCCGCAGTTTCTTCCCGGCAGGCGAAGCCGAGTGCAGTGATCCACGCCTTGCCATCCTTGACCTGCACCCCACAGGTCCGCAGTGGGGCGAGGGCGATTCTCCCGCGGCCGGAGCCACCGCCGAGCTTGAAAACAGCATCGCCCAGCGCGAGTCATCGCTGTGTAACTGGTTGATAAAAGCCGGAATGGAACACGAACGTCGCATCCTGCGACTGCCCATTGGGCGGTTGACGTGGCATTATCCCGAGCCTGACATTCTGCAACTGGAATTCGTCCTGCCGGCCGGATGCTTCGCCACCGCCTTGGTGCGTGAACTCGTTGATCTGGCGCCCGCAGGACAGACGGACAGCTCATGCGTATTCTGATTTCAAATGATGACGGGGTCACGGCACCCGGACTGGCTGCGCTCTACGGTGCGCTGGCGGGCTATGCCGAGTGCGCGGTCATTGCTCCCGATCAAGACAAGAGCGGTGCCAGCAGTTCGCTGACCCTCGACAGGCCGCTGCACCCCATCGTTTTGGACAACGGCTTCATCAGCCTCAACGGCACGCCGACCGATTGCGTTCATTTGGGGATTCACGGCCTGCTGGCGCAGGAGCCCGACATGGTGGTTTCCGGCATCAACCTGGGGGCCAACCTGGGCGATGACGTGCTGTACTCCGGCACCGTCGCCGCAGCGCTGGAGGGGCGTTTTCTGCAGCGTCCCTCGTTTGCCTTTTCATTTTTGTCCCGTCAGGTCGATAACCTGGCAACTGCCGCGCATTACGCCCGGCTTCTGGTCGAAGCCCACGACAAGCTCGATCTTCCACCGCGTACCGTATTGAACGTGAATATTCCGAACCTGCCGCTGGCGAATGTGCGCGGCATTCAGTTGACCCGCTTGGGGCATCGCACGCGCGCTGCGGCCCCTGTGCACGTGGTCGATCCGCGTGGCAAGGCCGGTTACTGGATTGCCGCTGCCGGGGATGTCGAGGATGGCGGGCCAGGCACGGATTTTCACGCTGTGATGCAAGGTTATGTATCGATTACACCGTTGCAGCTGGATCGGACCTATCAGGACGGTTTCAACAGCCTGAACACTTGGCTGGAGGGCATGGCCTGATGTCGCGTGAGCAAGATGATCTGTTACGCCGGGGTGTGGGATTCACCTCGCAGCGAACCCGCGAGCGCTTGATCCAGCGTTTGTACGAAGAAGGCATCGCCAACAATCAGGTGCTGGAGGTGATTCGCAAGACGCCCCGGCACCTGTTCGTCGACGAAGCCCTGGCCCATCGTGCCTACGAAGACACGGCGCTGCCGATTGGCAATAACCAGACCATTTCCCAGCCGTACATGGTGGCCCGCATGAGCGAGCTGCTGCTGGCGGCAGGCCCGCTGGACAAGGTGCTGGAGATCGGCACCGGCTCCGGCTACCAGACCGCCGTGCTGGCGCAACTGGTGGAGCGGGTATTCTCGGTCGAGCGGATCAAGGTGCTGCAGGATCGCGCCAAGGAGCGCCTGCAGGAGCTTAATCTGCGCAACATGGTGTTTCGCTGGGGCGATGGCTGGGAAGGCTGGCCGGCGCTGGCGCCATACAACGGCATCATCGTCACGGCGGTGGCCACCGATGTGCCGCAGGCGCTGCTGGACCAACTGGCGCCTGGCGGACGTCTTGTGATTCCAGTCGGGGCGGGCGAGGTCCAGCAACTGATGCTGATCATCCGCGAAGAGCACGGATTCTCCCGTCATGTGCTGGGGGCTGTGCGTTTTGTGCCACTGCTCAACGGGCCGCTGGCGTAAAGACTGTTTTGCAGCTGCAATGAATTCCGCAAGGCGCCACCTGTCTACAGGCTGGCTATTTGCGAGGAGGGTCTGCCCGAACGCTGCTGGCCGTTGTGAACAAATGTCGTAATCAGGTTTTCCATGGCTGCCAGTCATCACCAAGACACAATTGGCAGCTTTAATTCAGTCACCGGTAAAGGGAGTGGCGGGTGAGTCTCACAGTCATTCGGCAGCGTATGTCTTCAACAAGTTCTAAACGTCTGGTGACTGGCATTGCCCTGAGTATCCTTCTGGCCGGCTGCTCAAGCACGCCATCGGGCGGCGTGCGGGTTGTCGACCGCAATGACGGCAAGCCTTCCGCACCCGTCCGGCAACCGGTCACCACAGGCCAGTACATCGTCAAGCGCAGCGACACGCTGTTTTCTATTGCATTTCGTTACGGCTGGGACTGGAAAGCCCTGGCAGCACGCAACAACATCCCGGAGCCTTACACGATTCACGTCGGCCAGGCGATCCGCTTTGACGGGCGTTCGAGTTCAAATGCCACTGCCGTTGCAGCCGCGCCTGTGGTGATCGCGCCGAGTACAACGAATAACGCAAATTCGCCATCGGGTTCAATCAAGACCACGGTTATTACACGTCCTGTAGGTGCAACTTCAGGTAGCACTTCCACGACCACGTCACCGGGAGTGACAACAGCCGTGACCGCACCGGTCAATACGCCCGTAGTTGCCGGGGCGCGTTCGCCGAGCGGCTGGGCATGGCCAACTAGTGGTGTTTTGATCGCCAAATTTTCTTCAAACGGTAGTTTGAATAAAGGAATTGATATCGCGGGTGATTTGGGACAGCCTGTTTTAGCCGCGTCTGATGGTTCAGTGGTGTACGCCGGAAGTGGATTACGGGGCTACGGCGAGTTGGTAATCATCAAACACAGCGATACCTACGTCAGTGCTTACGGCCATAACCGTAGGCTGTTGGTTCGGGAGGGGCAACAGGTCAAGGCAGGGCAGACAATTGCCGAGATGGGGTCAACGGGGACTGATCGGGTGAAGCTCCATTTCGAGATTCGCCGTCAGGGCAAGCCTGTAGACCCACTTGAATTTTTGCCGCGTCGTTGATCGGTTACCAGCCTGTTCCTGCCGTAGAGGGGACAGGCTCACGTGATGCCAGGGAAAAAGGCGCCACTGGAGCTTGAGGTCGAACTCATCAAAGGACTATAACAATGGCTCTCAACAAAGAAGTGCCGGAGTTTGACATAGACGACGAGGTTCTCCTGATGGAGCACGGGATCGTCCTGGATTCTGCAACGGATGAGAAGCCAGCTACACCTTCTGTTCGTGCGAAGACCAAAAACTCCGCAGCACTCAAGCAGCACAAGTACATCGACTACACGCGGGCACTGGATGCCACGCAGCTGTACCTCAATGAAATCGGTTTCTCTCCTTTGCTCTCCCCGGAAGAGGAGGTCCACTTTGCGCGTCTGTCGCAAAGCGGCGACCCGGCCGGGCGCAAGCGCATGATTGAAAGCAATCTGCGCCTGGTGGTCAAAATCGCCAGACGTTACGTCAATCGTGGCCTGTCATTGCTGGACCTGATCGAAGAGGGCAACCTTGGCCTGATTCGGGCGGTCGAGAAATTCGATCCGGAGCGCGGTTTCCGGTTCTCTACCTACGCTACCTGGTGGATTCGTCAGACCATCGAACGCGCGATCATGAATCAGACGCGGACCATCCGCCTGCCGATTCACGTGGTCAAGGAGCTCAATGTCTATCTGCGCGCTGCGCGGGAACTGACCCAGAAGCTCGATCACGAACCTTCACCCGAAGAGATCGCAAACCTGCTCGAGAAGCCGGTCGGCGAGGTCAAGCGCATGCTGGGCCTGAATGAACGGGTGTCTTCCGTTGACGTGTCCCTGGGCCCGGATTCGGACAAGACCCTGCTCGACACCTTGACCGACGACCGTCCCACCGACCCTTGTGAGCTGCTTCAGGACGACGATCTGTCCCAGAGCATCGACCAGTGGCTGTCGGAGCTGACCGACAAGCAGCGCGAGGTTGTGGTGCGCCGCTTCGGCTTGCGCGGCCACGAGAGCAGCACGCTGGAGGATGTGGGCCTTGAGATTGGCCTGACCCGTGAAAGGGTTCGGCAGATTCAGGTCGAGGGTCTCAAGCGTCTGCGTGAGATCCTTGAGAAGAATGGCTTGTCGAGTGAGTCATTGTTCCAGTGATATAAGAGTTTCGCCGAAGTTGATGGCGAACTAGTACCATAAAAAAAAGCCCCGAATTATCGGGGCTTTTTTTATGTGATGAAATGATGTGACTACGATGAATAATCTGTTAATCAGGACTACAGGTATGTCGGTCTTAATGTGAGTTGAATTTGTAGGGATTTATTACTTTAGTTGTAAGCTATTTCTTACGTGACTTGTCAGAGATTGCACTATTTAAAGTGCGCATGCGTCTTCTGATTACGAGTGAAATTATACAGGCCGCTGATTTTCCAGACGTTTATTTTTATTGAACATGCGTTCATGAATACTTTTGAAAAAACCAGGCGGTTGCTCTTGTTCTGCAAATCACTAATATCAGAACTGTGCCGAGGGATTGGCACAGGCGGTCAAGGAAGACTGCTCATGGACATCGCAGGACGCGATTCATCAGGACGATGACAAAGGATTAAATGGAATTACGAAAAATGTGGGCGGGTCAAACCGCCCCTTTTTTTCGCCTGCAGGAAAGTGAACTCAACAGCGTTCGTACCGATTTTCCCCGACCCCTGAATGCAAAAAAGACCCCGAAGGGTCTTTTCTGGTGTCGCACCGGGCTTAGCGCTCCAGATGCTCGATCTTGCCTGGCTTGCCATCCCACTCAGCAGCATCCGGCAGCGGATCCTTGCGCTCGGTGACATTGGGCCAGACATCCGCCAGCTCGGCGTTCAGCGCGATGAAGTTTTCCATGCCGGCCGGGATCTCGTCTTCCGAGAAGATCGCTACGGCAGGGCATTCAGGCTCGCACAGAGCGCAGTCGATGCACTCATCCGGGTGAATCACCAGGAAGTTCGGGCCTTCGTAGAAGCAGTCCACCGGACAGACTTCTACGCAGTCGGTGTATTTGCACTTGATGCAGTTGTCGGTGACGACGAAGGTCATTTCTAATTCTCTCCTCAGGCGGCGGCAGCAGAGCCCCTCACGTCAGGGTTGCTCGGTCGGGAACGTTCCCGGGCCATTCTCAACACTGCCAGCGCAGCCCCATGCCGACAGGGCATGCAGGCGTGGCTTTGGTTCGGCAGTGTTCGAACGCGGCTCGGATGTCTTACGGCAAGGCTCCAGGCCTTACCGTTCCCAAACCGCGCGGGATTCTAACAGCTTGTTACGAACACCGTTAGATCCGGTTTTGCAGTCCATATAACCATTCGATAGCTTGGCGCGGCGTCATGTCGTCGATTTTCAGCTTCGACAGCTCCTCGAGCACCGGATGCGGCAGGCTGGCGAACATGTCCGCCTGCTGCGGCGCCGGCGCTTTTCCAGGCTTGGGCTTAGGCTGCTCGTGGGGCAGGCTGGTGGTTTCCAGGCGCTGCAGATGTTCCTTGGCACGGCTGATGACCTTGCCCGGAACGCCCGCCAGCTGGGCCACGGCCAGCCCGTAACTCTGGCTGGCAGGTCCTGGCAGCACGCGGTGCAGGAAGACGATCCGCTCGTTGTGCTCGGTGGCGTTGAGGTGCACGTTGGCAACCAGCGGCTCACTTTCCGGCAGTACGGTGAGCTCGAAATAGTGCGTTGCAAAAAGGGTATAGGCGCGCAACTGGGCGAGACATTCTGCCGCAGCCCAAGCCAGGGAAAGACCATCGAAGGTACTTGTGCCGCGGCCCACTTCGTCCATCAACACCAGGCTCTTGTCGGTGGCGTTGTGCAGGATGTTCGCCGTCTCGCTCATTTCCACCATGAAGGTCGAGCGCCCGCCGGCCAGGTCATCGCTTGAGCCGATGCGGGTGAAGATGCGGTCCACCAGCGACAGCTCGCAGGCGGCGGCCGGCACGAAGCTGCCGATGTGGGCCAGCAGCACGATCAGCGCCGTCTGGCGCATGTAGGTAGATTTACCGCCCATGTTCGGACCGGTAATCACCAGCATGCGGGTGTTGTCGTGCAGGTCCAGATCGTTGGCCACGAAAGGCGTCGACAAGACTTGCTCGACCACCGGATGGCGGCCCTGCTCAATGCGCATGCACGGCTCGTCGGTGAAGCGTGGGCAATTGAGGTCCAGGTTCAGGGCACGCTCGGCCAGGTTGCTCAGCACGTCCAGTTCGGCCAGCGCGGCAGCGGTGTCCTGCAACGGCGCAAGGTGGCCGATCAGGTCTTCGAGCAATGCTTCGTAAAGCATTTTTTCCCGAGCCAGTGCGCGGCTCTTCGCGGACAGGGCCTTGTCTTCGAACTCTTTAAGCTCAGGGGTGATGAAACGCTCGGCACCCTTGAGCGTCTGGCGACGAATGTAGTCGGCCGGTGCCTGTTCAGCCTGCTTGCTGGGCAACTCGATGAAATAGCCGTGAACCCGGTTATACCCGACCTTGAGGTTGGCAAGGCCGGTGCGGGCTTTTTCGCGGGCTTCCAGATCGATCAGGAACTGGCCAGCGTTCTCGCTCAGCGACAGCAATTCGTCCAGCTCGGCGTCGTAACCGGTCTTCAGTACACCGCCGTCACGGATCACCGCCGGCGGGTTGTCGATGATCGCCCGTTGCAGCAGGTCTGCCAGTTCCGGGTAGGTGCTGGTGGCCACTGCCAGCTGCTGGATGTGCGGCGCTTCAAGTTCGGCCAGCGCCAGTTGCAGCTCGGGCAGCGCCGCCAGGGCGTCGCGCAGGCGGGCAAGGTCGCGCGGACGCGCATTACGCAGGCCGATACGCGCCAGGATGCGCTCCAGGTCGCCGATTTCCTTGAGCTGCGGTTGCAGGTGTTCGAACCGGTAGCGCTCCAGGAAGCAGCCGATCGATTCCTGACGCGCCTGCAACACCTTGAGGTCGCGCAACGGGCGGTTCAGCCAGCGGGTCAGCAGGCGGGTGGCCATGGCGGTCTGGCAACGGTCCATGACCGACTGCAAGGTGTTGTCGCGCCCGCCGGCCAGGTTGGTATCCAGTTCAAGATTACGGCGGCTGGCACCGTCGAGGATGACCGTGTCGTCCATGCGCTCGTGGCGCAGGCTGCGCAGATGGGGCAGGGCGGTGCGCTGGGTTTCCTTGGCGTAGCTGAGCAGGCAACCGGCGGCGCCGATCGCAAGCGTCAGGGTCTCGCAACCGAAGCCTTTGAGGTCCTGAGTGGAGAATTGCTGGCACAGGCTCTTGTGTGCTGAATCCCGCTCGAAATCCCACGGCGCGCGGCGACGCGAACCACGGCGTTTCTCGGCGGGCAGGCCCTGTGGCCAGTCGTCGGGGATCAACAGTTCGACCGGGTTGATGCGCTCAAGCTCGGCCAGCAGGTTTTCCCAGCCCTTGATTTCCTGAACGGTGAAATTGCCACTGGTGATGTCCAGCACCGCCAAGCCGAACAGGCGCTCGTCCCCCAGTACGGCGGCGATCAGGTTGTCGCGGCGCTCGTCCATCAGCGCTTCGTCACTCACCGTGCCTGGGGTGATGATGCGCACCACCTGGCGTTCGACCGGGCCTTTGCTGGTGGCGGGGTCGCCAATCTGCTCGCAGATCACCACAGATTCGCCCAGCTTCACCAGCTTGGCCAGGTAGCCTTCGGCGGCGTGGTAGGGGATGCCGCACATCGGGATGCTTTGCCCGGCCGACTGCCCGCGGGCGGTCAGGGTGATGTCCAGCAGTTTGGCGGCTTTCTTGGCGTCTTCGTAGAAAATCTCGTAGAAGTCACCCATGCGATAGAACATCAACTGGTCTGGATGCTGGTTCTTCAGCTTCCAGTATTGTTGCATCATGGGTGTGTGCGACGAGAGATCGGAAATTGCTTTATTCATCAGTTATTTAGGCAAATTCGTTGGAAGATTGGGGCAAATGGAGCGCGTGGCAAGGAACTCCACCTACGTGGGTCGACGCCAGATCCGATTGCTTTTGCGATGGGCCCAAGGGTATCACGCACGCTCGTGGCTCGCAGGTCCGGGTTATTCGTCACGGGGCGTTTCCGGGGCCACATTTTGCCGCTGCAGCTGTCTAGGATGTGGGGCCTGCGGTCCAATTCCGGATCTGCATGAAAAAGGACTTTCACATGAAAAAACGCAAACGCGCGCGGGACGCCACCAACGGACGCTTCATCACTTTGGAAGAGGCGCGGCAGCGGCCGCGGGAAACCGTTACCGAAACCATCAAGCCACCCAAGAAATGCCCCGTTCCGCTGGAGCCCGCCTAGGTGACCGTGCAGACGCGGTTGCCGGTCAGCCGCGTCCTGTCTTGCACTGCCGGCGCGCTCGTGTAGCGTGTGGCGCTTGCCCGGATCATTCGGAGAATCGTTGTGGATGAAATCACTCAGCTGGCTGCCACCCTTGGCCAGCACCTGTTAAAGGCACACGCGCAGGTCAGCACCGCTGAATCCTGCACCGGCGGGGGGATCGCCGAGGCTATCACCCGCATTCCAGGGAGCTCGGCCTGGTTTCAGGCCGGATATGTCACCTATTCCAACCAACAGAAAACCCGGCAATTGGGCGTTGCGCCCGATCTGTTCGCGCAAGTCGGCGCCGTCAGCCAGGAAGTGGTCCAGGCCATGGCCCGAGGCGCACAGGACAACAGCACCGCCCGGTTCTCTGTCGCGGTCAGTGGTGTAGCCGGTCCCGATGGCGGGTCAGCCGAGAAACCGGTTGGCACGGTGTGGATCTGCTGGGGCGCGGATGAGCGGCTGATAGCCCGGCGTTTTCAGTTCGCCGGTGACCGCGATCAGGTGCGCCGACAAACGGTGAAGGCCGCTCTAGAGGGGCTGATCCAGCTCACTCGGGCAGAAATACCAAATCAGGGGTAGGCGCGCGCTCAACCCTGTGGAATAATACTGTTCACTTATACAGTTATATCGGCCATCAGGCCTAACCGATTACGAGAGGACTTCAATGGACGACAACAAGAAGAAAGCCTTGGCTGCGGCCTTGGGTCAGATCGAGCGTCAGTTCGGCAAAGGCGCAGTCATGCGCATGGGCGATCATGACCGCCAGGCTATTCCTGCTATCTCCACCGGCTCGCTGGGTCTCGATATCGCGCTGGGTATCGGCGGTCTGCCAAAAGGCCGGATCGTTGAAATCTACGGCCCGGAGTCTTCGGGTAAAACCACTATGACCCTGTCGGTCATCGCCGAAGCCCAGAAGATGGGCGCCACCTGTGCGTTCGTCGACGCCGAGCACGCGCTGGATCCCGAGTATGCCGGCAAGCTGGGCGTAAACGTCGATGACCTGCTGGTCTCGCAGCCAGATACCGGTGAGCAGGCCCTGGAAATCACCGACATGCTGGTGCGCTCCAACGCCATCGACGTCATCGTCGTCGACTCCGTTGCGGCCCTGGTACCAAAAGCTGAAATCGAAGGTGAAATGGGCGACATGCACGTCGGCCTGCAAGCCCGCCTGATGTCCCAGGCGCTGCGTAAAATCACCGGTAACATCAAGAACGCCAATTGCCTGGTCATCTTCATCAACCAGATCCGCATGAAGATCGGCGTCATGTTCGGCAGCCCTGAAACCACCACCGGTGGTAACGCGCTGAAGTTCTATGCCTCGGTTCGTCTGGACATCCGCCGTACCGGCGCCGTTAAAGATGGCGACGAAGTGGTGGGCAGCGAAACCCGCGTCAAAGTCGTCAAGAACAAGGTGGCCCCACCTTTCCGTCAGGCTGAATTCCAGATCCTGTACGGCAAGGGCATCTACCGCAACGGCGAAATCATCGATCTGGGTGTGCTGCACGGTTTGCTGGAAAAATCCGGCGCCTGGTACAGCTACCAGGGCAACAAGATCGGCCAGGGTAAAGCCAACTCGGCCAAGTTCCTGCAGGACAATCCGGAAATCGGTGCGACTTTGGAGAAGCAAATCCGCGAAAAACTGCTGACTGCTGCGCCTGACGTCAAGGCTCAATCGTCTCGGGTTGCCGAAGACAATGTCGCTGAAGTCGAAGACGCTGACATCTGATTGCTGTCATGTCGGTAGTGCTTGATACGCCCGTCGCCGTACGGCGTACCGCAATGGACCTGCTCGCACGTCGCGAGCATGGTCGAGTCGAGCTGACGCGCAAGTTGCGTCAGCGAGGCGCCCCTCCTGAATTGATCGAAACAGAGCTCGACCGTCTGACGGAAGAGGGCCTGCTTTCTGAATCCCGCTATCTCGAAAGTTTTGTTTCCTACCGTGCTCGGTCTGGTTACGGCCCTTTGCGCATTCGCGAAGAGCTGGGGCAGCGAGGCCTGCAACGTACCGACATCGAACTGGCGCTTCGCGAGTGCGGCATTGACTGGCGAGAAAAGCTGGAAGAGTCCTGGCAGCGCAAGTTCGGTGGGCAATTGCCGCAAGACGCCCGCGAGAGGGGGCAGCAGATGCGCTTTCTCAGTTATCGGGGTTATCCGCCTGAGCTCATCAGCCGATTGTTGAGCGGTAAAGGCTACGACGACTGATGTAGCGGGGGCATGCTCGAGATCGCTCCCGCGGGCAAGCCCGGCTGCTACGGGACTTATGGTGACTACCCGTAGCAGTACGGCCGGGCGGCTACAGGGATTGTGGTGTCGGCAAGATCTTCTCTCACGTCGCTTGCAACGGCTCGCGCCCCGTGGCTTTTGTGCCTTGCACCGGCTTCGCCCAGTTTTCGCTCAGGTTAATGAAATTCACCAACTCACGAAGCCGCCCATGGTTACGCCCGGTGAACTCGAACGCCAGGCGGGTGAGATGGCTGAACTGCGCTTCGTCGTGTTCTTCCTGATAGCAGTGCTGATGAAAATCATCGCTCAGGCGCAGGTCGGCGAAGGTCTCCTGCATCTGCGTCAGCGCCTGTTCGCTCAGGGCATGGTGCATGCGAATCACAAAGGTGTTCTTCAGCCAGCGGCTTGAGTGGAAGTTGCTGTAGAACTGATTGATCTCGGCCACGGCCTCGTCGGCGCTGTACACCAGTTTCAGCAGGTTCATGTCGCTGGGCAGGATATAGCGGTTGGCTTCCAGCTCGTTTCTGATAAAGCTCAGGGCACCTTCCCAGAAAGTCCCGCCCGGCGCATCCAGCAGCACGATGGGCACCAGAGGACTCTTGCCGGTCTGGATAAGTGTCAGCACTTCCAGCGCTTCGTCCAGCGTGCCGAAACCGCCTGGGCACAGCACCAGTGCATCGGCTTCCTTGACGAAAAACAGCTTGCGGGTAAAGAAGAAGTGGAAGGGCAGCAGGTTGCCCGTGCCGTCGACGGTGGCGTTGGCGTGTTGCTCGAAAGGCAGGGTGATATTGAAGCCAAGGCTGTAATCGAGCCCGGCGCCTTCATGGGCAGCAGCCATGATTCCACCGCCTGCTCCGGTAATCACCATCAGGTCGGAGGCGGCGAGTTTTGCGCCCAGTTCACGAGCCAAGGCGTACACAGGATGCTCGAGCGGCGTGCGTGCCGAGCCGAACACCGTAACCTTGCGGCGGCCCCGGAACTGTTCCAGCACACGGAAGGCGTTATCCAGTTCGCGCAGGGCCTGAAGGACGATTTTGGCGTTCCAGCGGTTGCTGTCGTCCTGGGCCATGCGCAGGACGGTCAGTATCATGTCTCGGTACAGCGCAAGATTGGGGCTGTTGGGGGCCACCAGGTTGAGTTGTTCTTCGACCTTGGCGGTCAGGTCCATTCCGTTGCTCTGGAAATGGCGGGACAACAGATCATTGGGTACATAAGGCATTAAGACTTTCTCCTTCTGCAGAATCATTGATCCTGTGCGTTGCCACAGGATCACGACGCTTCATGCGTCGCTGCTCATAGCCCATCGGGGGCGAGGGTCAATTGCTCGATGGCGACAGGCTGACACCACACTGATTCTGCCTATGTCCTTGGGTTGAAAAGAAAATAGTGTGCGTGACGACTGTGACAAGGCAACCCCCTTTCTTGCCCGTGAAACAGCGTGAATCAATACGGTCGGTACGACGGTTGATTCGATGATGTGCCCAACGACCCACGCTGGCAACGACTCTTTGCGAGCGTCCGGCAATGTGCTTTCCGCTCGTCGGAAGCAACCATGAGGCGTCAACGCTCTGATTTACTGAAAGAGATGGCACAGTAGTGCCATTGCAACCTGGATAGCATCGACGGGCCCCAATGTCGTGTGGCGCGTTGATCGGTAGTCATCGAGGTTTGCCCGCGCGCACGCTTGGCGTGGACGAGCCAGGGAGGATGAAATGGAGATCATCAGGCTGGAAGTCGATCAGGATCTTTACCACTCGCTGATCGAGTCGGCTCGCAGCAGTCGTTGTACGCTGGAGCAGGAATGTATCAGGCGCCTGAGCCAAAGCGGCCGGCGCTCTTACTATCTTCAGGCGCTGGTCGCCGAATTGCGCGCCGAAGATCAACAACGGCGCGCAGCCTGTTAGCAGGGCAGATTACTTCTTCTTGGCAGGCGGCTTTGCGGCGCAATCGGCTGCGGTGATCTGCTGAGTCGTGATCGGGCGATCGGTCTTGTACTCACGGAACTCGTAGCGCAGCACGGCGCCCTTGGCCATCAACTGGCGATAGCCGGTGTTGCGGCATACGCTGGTGCCCAACTGGCGGCCCATCAGGTCCGGGTTCTCGCGCATTTGCGCCGCTTGACCGGCTTGCACGCTCAGGTGGTTGATGAGCACTTTGCCCTCGACGGTGTAGCCGTTGTCCAGAATGTCTTCGCTGAGCGCGTTGGGCTTTCCGACGTTGCTTTTCGCAGCGACCTGTTCAAGCTCCTTGTTGAGTTCGTAGTCCTGTTTGGACGCCGCGTTGGCGCACAGTGGGGCAACGAGCAAGAGCGTAAGCGCGGGGGCGATGAGGCGCAGCATTGGATTCTCCTGGAGCAATGAACGGTGTTGGACCGGCGACAACGGCAGGCGTTCACTGGTGACATAAGGCTTTCAAGGCCGGGCAGTATAGGGGAGTCGCCAAGGCGGACACCAGAGATCCGGCGGCCTCTGGTAAACTGCGGCGACTTTTACCCTGCCGGATGTTCCCTGTGCCGCTGCCTTCTTGCTGCCCGCTGTCGTTACCCGGGCGCCTTGTCCCATGAGCCACGCTGTCTCGCGTCTGCGCGCCGAACGCCTGGCCCGCAGCACCAAGCCGTTTATCGCCCGAGGCTCCCGCGCGCCTCGCTGCACTCAGTGTCGGGTGATCGAAAGCTATTGCCTGTGCGCATGGAAACCCCAGGTTAAGGCGCAGTCGGCAGTCTGTCTGCTGATGTATGACACCGAGCCGTTGAAGCCGACTAACACCGGCTGGCTGATTGCCGATGTCATCAAGGACACCGAGGCCTTCAGTTGGTCGCGAACAGAGGTGGATGAAAAGCTCCCGGCGCTGCTCAATGATCCGCAATGGCAGCCTTATATCGTTTTCCCCGGTGAGTTCGTGGCGCCTGAGCGGGTGGTGACTCAGGTGACCCCGCGGCCGGGCAAACGCCCGCTGTTCATCCTCCTTGATGCCACCTGGCCCGAGGCGCGCAAGATGTTTCGCAAGAGTCCCTATCTGGACAACTTGCCGGTACTGAGCCTCGAGCCGGAACAGATGTCACGCTATCGGCTGCGCCGCTCCAAGCGCGACGATCACTTCTGCACGGCTGAAGTGGCCGCGTTGTGTCTGGAGCTCGCCGGGGATCAACAAGCGGCAGGTGTGCTGGACGCCTACCTGGATGTGTTCAGCGCGCACTACCTGGGTGCCAAGTTCCTGTTGCCGATCGACCCGGACGACGCCCCGCACAGCCATCTCAAGCCGTTTCTGTAGGTAGCCTATACACCAAACCTGTGGGAGCGGGCTTGCCCGCGAAGGCATCAGTCCCGACTCTGCGAAGGTGCCTGACCCTCCGCTTTCGCGGGCAAGCCCGCTCCCACAACAGCAGAATGCAGCGATGTCAGGCCGGTTCTTTTCTCGGCCACAACTGCGCCAGCAACATTCCCGCCATCATCAATGCGCACCCCACATACCCACGGATCTGCAACGCTTCGTCCAGAAACCACGCGCCGGCAATCGCGGCGAAAACGGCTTCCAGCGAAAGAATGATCGCGGCATGGGAGGCAATGGCGTGCTTCTGCGCCACCACCTGCAAGGTGTATCCGACGCCCACCGCGAATACGCCGCCGTACAGCAGGGCAGGGCCTGCGGCAATGATGCTGCCCAGTGCAATCGGCTCGAAGATCAAGGCGAGCACCAGGCTGATGATCGAACAGGTGACGAATTGCAGGAATGCCAGGCGGATCGGGTCGTGCCGGCCGGCGAACAGCCCCACCAGAATCACATGCCCGCCCCAGACGAACGCGCCAATCAACTGCAGCCAGTCACCGGACGCCACCTGAAAGTTGTCGCCGACACTGAGCAGGAACATGCCGATCACCGCCAGCACGCAGCCGAGCCAGGTGCCCATGCCGGTCTTGTGACCCAGAAGCAGCCCCAGAAGTGGAACTACAATGACATACAGTCCGGTGATGAAGCCTGCGTTGGTGACACTGGTAAACAGCAGCCCCACCTGTTGCAGGTTGATGCCCAGTGCCAGCGCGATGCCCATGACGATGCCGCCTTGCAGCAGGCCGCGGGTCATCAGTGGTTCGGGTGAAGGGCCGCTGGTAGGGCGGCGCAGGATCAGTGGCAGCAGGCAGATCGAGCCCAGCGCGAAGCGCAGGCCGGAGAACAGATAGGGGCCGATGTGATCCATGCCGGCTGTCTGTGCGACGAAGCCTGAGCCCCAGATCATGGCGGTCAGGAGCATGAGCAGGTCCGCTCGCAGGGCGTGTCGTTGCATGATGGCACTCGTCAACTCAGGGGCGCAGACTGTGCCGTAAACCGTCGAGCTTGACCACCCCGGCTTCGCTGGGCATCCTTGGCGCCGCATGAATGTTCGAACGCCTTGTATCCCGTGCTTTTGGCGTGGTTTGCGCCGCAGCGGCACACGGTGATGAAGGCTGGCATTTACCGATGCCATCGTGAGGGCTGAATCCGTCGGCGCTCACTTATAAACAGGATCATGAAATGAACTACGAAATCCTGATCGCCGATGACCATCCCTTATTCCGCAGTGCCTTGCATCAAGCGCTGACGCTTGGACTGGGCCCCGATGCCCGGTTGGTCGAAGCCGAGAGCATCGCTGACCTCGAAACGCGCCTCACTGAAAAATCCGATTGGGATCTGGTCCTGCTGGACCTGAACATGCCCGGTGCCTATGGCTTTTCAGGGCTGGTGTTGTTGCGTGGCCAGTATCCGCAGGTGCCGGTGGTCATGGTGTCGGCGCAGGAAGAAGCGGCTGTGGTGGTCAAGTCCAAGGAGTTTGGCGCCAGTGGCTTCATTCCCAAGTCCAGCTCCCTGGAAACCATCCAGCAGGCAGTGCGTACCGTGCTCGATGGCGATGTCTGGTGGCCGCCGCAGGTCAATGAAAGCGTGCGGGTGTCGGACGAAGCCCGGGCGGCCAGCGAAGGTCTTGCCAGCCTGACGCCACAGCAGTTTCGGGTGCTGACCATGGTCTGCGAAGGCTTGCTCAACAAGCAGATTGCCTACGAGCTCAACGTTTCGGAGGCCACCATCAAGGCCCACGTCACGGCGATCTTCCGCAAGCTGAACGTGCGGACCCGCACTCAGGCTGCGTTGCTGCTGCAACAACTGGAATCGATTTCGCCCAACTGATTTGCGCGTTTTCGCTCTGCTTCAGGGCATTCGGCGGCAGACCTTCACACTTTTTTGACTGTCGCTGAACTAGCCTCCCTCGTCTTCATTTATCAGTAAGTTTCCCTCATGACGTCACCGTTCAAAGGCCAAACCGGATTCAAACGCGTGCTCAACGCCGCAGGCTATTCCCTCGACGGGCTGGTCGCCGCTTTCAAGGGCGAAGCCGCCTTCCGGCAACTTGTGCTGCTCAACGTCATTCTGATTCCGGTGTCGTTCCTGTTTCAGGTCAGTCGTGGGGAGCGGGCAATCCTCATCGCGGTGTGCCTGCTGGCGCTGATCGTTGAGTTGCTCAACTCGGCCATCGAGGCGGCCATCGACCGCATCTCCCTGGATCGTCACCCGCTCTCCAAGAACGCCAAGGACATGGGCAGCGCCGCGCAATTCGTGGCCTTGAGCATGATTGCGGTAGTTTGGGGCCTGATCCTGCTGGGCTGAGAGCTCCCTGTAGCAGTCCGGCTTGCCGGCGTCGGCGTCCTCAAAATCGCCGACGCCGGCAAGCCGGACTGCTACGGGAGATACGTCAACGTCACGCAATGCTCGGCAACACAATCTCATCACTGCGCCGTACCCCAGCGGTGAACGCGCGGCACAGCTCCAGAAACTCGCGAATCGCCGACGTCTGGTACTTCTGCTTGTGCCAGATGAAATAGAACTGGCGCACCAGGTCCAGCTCAGGGGTTTCCACCGCCACCAGGCTGCCACGGCGAAATGCATCACGCAGCGCCAGGCGCGAGATACAGCCAATCCCCAGCCCCGACTCCACCGCGCGCTTGATCGCTTCAGTGTGTTCAAGCTCCAGCCGCACATTGAGGCTGGTCAGGTGATGGCGCATCGACTGGTCGAACGTGAGCCGCGTTCCTGAACCCTGTTCCCGCAGGATCCAGGCCTCCTGGGTCAGTTCCTTCAAGGTGGCCTGGCCGCGCTTGGCCAGCGGATGCTGCGGGGCGCAGAACACCACCAGTTCATCCTCCACCCAGGTTTGCACTTCGATATCGGGATGGCTGCAGTCGCCTTCGATCAGGCCCAGATCGATTTCATAGTGGGCCACCTGTTGCACGATGTTGGCGGTGTTCTGCACGTGCAGCTTCACCTGGCTTTCCGGGTGGCGCTGCATGAAGCTGCCGATCAGCAGGGTCGCCAAGTAGTTGCCGATGGTGAGGGTGGCGCCCACCGCCAGCGAGCCGAAGCCGGACTTGCCGTTGAGCAGGTCCTCGATCTCCTTGGCCTGATCGAGCAGGGCCACGGCCTGGGGCAGCAACTGGCGGCCGGTGGCGTTCAGGCTCAGGCGCTTGCCCGCCCGATCGAACAGCTGGCAGCTGGATTGGCGCTCCAGTTCGGTGATGGAGGTGCTGGCCGCAGATTGCGAAAGAGACAGCTGCACGGCAGCGCGGGAAACGCTTTCCTGCTGGGCCACGGCGACGAAGACTTGCAGCTGACGAAGAGTAAATCGCATATCTATATAACCGATAACCCATATCTTGATAATTCAGTTAACAGATATTGTGTCTGCCACTAGAATATTGCGCAATGGCGCTTTGATTGGCGCGTGCAAATATTCAGGAGTTTCCACGTACCATGAGCAACATGAATCACGAGCGTGTCCTCAGCGTTCATCACTGGAACGACACCCTTTTCAGTTTTAAGTGCACCCGTGATCCAGGTCTGCGTTTCGAGAACGGTCAGTTCGTCATGATCGGTCTGCAGCAGCCTAACGGGCGCCCGCTCATGCGTGCCTACTCCATCGCCAGCCCGAACTGGGAAGAGCATCTGGAATTCTTCAGCATCAAGGTGCCGGACGGCCCGCTGACTTCCCAGCTGCAGCACCTGAAGGAAGGCGACGAGATCATCATCAGCAAGAAGCCTACCGGCACGCTGGTTCTCGATGACTTGAAGCCTGGCAAGCACCTGTACCTGCTCAGCACCGGCACTGGTCTTGCGCCGTTCATGAGCGTCATCCAGGACCCTGAAACCTACGAGCGTTTCGAGAAGGTCATCCTGTGCCACGGCGTGCGCTACGTGAACGAAGTCGCTTACCGCGAATTCATCACCGAGCACCTGCCGCAAAACGAATTCTTCGGTGAGTCGCTGCGCGACAAGCTGATCTACTACCCGACCGTCACCCGCGAACCGTTCGAAAACGAAGGCCGCCTGACCGACCTGATGCGCAGTGGCAAGCTGTTCAGCGACATCGGTCTGCCACCGATCAACCCGCAGGACGACCGCGCCATGCTGTGCGGCAGCCCGAGCATGCTCGACGAGACCAGCGAAGTGCTGAACAGCTTCGGCCTGACCGTTTCGCCGCGAATGCGCGAGCCGGGTGACTACCTGATCGAGCGCGCATTCGTCGAGAAGTAAGCGTACAGAATCGGACCCAATCGCGGATGAAGCGCTGCCACAGTCACTGTGGGGGCGGATTCATCCGCGACCAAGTCAGTACAGGCACCGGTAACTGGGTGTCTGAAAAAAACCGCCTGGAGGTCACGGACCAGGCGGTTTTTTTGTGGGCGGGCATCAGGTGGCGGACTGAACCACTTCCAACACCCGAATCAACCCCGGCTGCGGATAGTGCCAGCGTACGTCCAGGTCCCAGAACTGCGCGCCGTAGCGCCGCTCTGGCGCAGGCACCTGGTACGCCGGACGAGGATCCTGGGCCAGGCACTGTTCGATCAGCGCCACCAGCGGTTCGTCCAGGCGCAGGCCGTGCTCGCGGGCCTGCACCAGCGCGTTGTCATCCCAGTGCACGGGAATCAGATCGGGTGCCGCCGCGGCCATCGTGTTGGTCGCACTGTCGATCACATCGGCGTAGGGCACGTAGGGTTTGACGTCCAGTACCGGCGTGCCGTCCAGCAGGTCGATACCGGACAGCCACAGCCGGTTGGCTTCGACCTTCTCCAGCTTGACCACCGACTGGCCGATGCCGTTGGGACGGTGGGTGGCGCGGGTGGCGAACACCCCCATGGACTGGTTGCCGCCCAGGCGAGGAGGGCGAACCTTGAGCCGGGGTTTGTCTTCCAGCGCTTGGTGAAACAGGAACAGCAGCCACACATGGCTGACCTGTTCCAGCCCTTGCACCGCGTCGCCCAGATCGAACGGCGCCACCAGTTCCAGCACGCCACGGGCAGCAGGCGCCAGTTGTGGCTGGCGCGGGATGGCGAACTTTTCCTTGAAGCAGGAACGCATGAAGCCAATGGGGGAGACGCTGTAGGCCGTCGTCATCGGGAGCCTGCGGGACTCAACCGCGAACGCGCGTAGTCAGGCCGCGCAGGAAATTACGCAGCAGTTGGTCGCCGCACGGGCGGTAATTGTTGTGACCGGCCTTGCGAAACAGCGCGCTGAGTTCCGGCTTGGAAACCGGGAATTCGGCAGCGTTGAGAATCGCGTGCATGTCTTCTTCCTTGAGTTCGAACGCCACGCGCAGCTTCTTGAGCACGATGTTGTTGGTCATCGGCAATTCGACGGCCAGTTGCGGGCGGGTTTCGTCCTTGCCGCGCTTGAAGAACACCAGGCCATCGAGAAAGTAGGCCATCACTTCATCGCTGCAAGGCTCGAAGCCTTCTTCTTCATCTTTCTTGAGGAAGGCCGCGATCTGCGCCTTGGTGACGTCGAGCCCGCCCAGCTTGATGATCTCGACCACCTTGGTTTCGTGGAGATCAAGCATGTAGCGAATGCTACGCAGTACGTCGTTGTTCATCATGATGCGTGTTTCCTATTGTTCGTGCATGAGCGCGCGCTCGCAGGCGTCGCGCTGAAAAAACGGCTTAGAATTTTTCTTTATCGGTCATGTAGCGCCATTGGCCCTCGGGCACCTTGCCGATGGAGACGCCGCCGATGCGGATCCGCCGAATCGACACGACCTTGAGCCCCACCGCCTGGCAGAGCTGGGCGATGATGCCCGGCTGCGGGTTCTTCATGGCAAAGCGCAGGCGGGTCTCGTTCTGCCAGCTGGCCTTGACCTTCGGCAATTCGGTGCCTTTGTACATCAGGCCGTGATTGAGGCGGTTGAGTCCGTGGGGAGCCATTTCGCCGTCGATCTCGACCACGTATTCCTGTTCGATCTTGCTGCGGTCATCGGTGAGCTTGCGCAGGATTTTCCAGTCCTGGCTGAACACCATCAGGCCGCTGGCGTTGGCTTGCAGGGTCGAGATCGCTTCCAGACGCAGGAAGTGCCCCTTGAGCGGGCGCTTGCCGACGCTGTGCTCGGCCGACAGCGAGTCCGGGGAGATCAGCGCCAGGGCCTTCTCCGGGCTCATGCCGGCGGGCACGTTGAACAGAATGGTCACCGCTTCAGGGGTCACGGCCTTGGCGTCCGGACTCAGGGCGACGGTCTGGTTCTCGACCTTGAATTGCGGCTCGTCGACGACCACGCCGTCCACCGTGACCCAGCCGCCCTCGATGAACAACTCGGCTTCGCGGCGCGAGCAGCCGGTCAGCTCGATGAGGCGTTTGGAAAGGCGAATGGGATCAGTCATGAGAAAAGCCGTAACAAGAAGGGAAAGGTGCCTATTGTACCCGTGCAAGCACCGTTAATCGCGGCAACATTGAAAATGCAGGCTGAATAAGACTCCATTCGAGGGATTTTTCCGGGGGCGGCGCAGGTCTGCTCTCAATTCCCACTTTGTCTGGAGCTTTTTCATGACCAAATGGCTACCCGCCTTGCTGATGAGTGTCAGCCTGCCACTGATGGCGGCGCAGGTCCCGTCCTACGGCCCGCAGCTGGAAGGCTTCACTTACCCGTATCCGGCCCAGGATTTCCGTTTTGAATCCCAAGGCACCCAGGTGCAGATGGGCTACATGGACATCAAGCCGACCGGCACGCCCAACGGGCGCAGCGTGCTGATGCTGCACGGCAAGAATTTCTGTGGCGCGACCTGGGAAGGCAGCATCAAGGCGCTGACCGCTGCGGGCTATCGGGTGGTGGCGCCGGATCAGATCGGCTTCTGCCGTTCAAGCAAACCTGCGGACTATAAATATTCGTTCGAACAACTGGCGCAGAACACCCGGGCGCTGCTGACGCAATTGGGCATCGATCATGTGACCGTGGTCGGGCACTCCATGGGCGGCATGCTCGCGACCCGTTTTGCATTGATGTACCCCGAGCAGGTGGATCAACTGCTGCTGGTCAACCCCATCGGCCTTGAGGACTGGAAAGCCAAGGGCGTGCCGGATCGTAGCTTCGATGACTGGTACGCACGAGAACTGAAGACCAACGCCGAGAGCATTCGCAAGTATCAGCAATCGACCTACTACGCCAACGAGTGGCGGCCTGAGTTCGATCACTGGGTGCAGATGCAGGCGGGCATGTTCAACGGCAAAGGCAAGGAAGAAGTGGCCCGCGCCTCGGCGCAGACCTATCAGATGATCTTCAACCAGCCGGTGTTCTACGATTTCGAAAAGCTGAAGATGCCGACCGTGCTGTTCATCGGGCAGAAGGACAGCACGGCGATCGCCAAGGACGCCGCACCAGAGGCGCTGCGCAAGACGCTGGGCAATTATCCTGAGCTGGGCAAGGCCGTGGCCAAACGCATTCCCCAGGCGACCCTGGTGGAGTTCGCAGGGCTGGGGCATGCACCGCAGATTCAGGATCCGCAGCAGTTCAACAAGGTGTTGCTGGAGAATCTCAAAAACTAGCCCCAGGTCCCCGTAGCAGCCCGGCCGGGCTGCTACGGATTATCTGTGAGCCTTCAACCTCATCCGCAACATCGGATACGGCCTGCCCAGGCCATCCACTTCCGAACGCCCGGCAATCTCGAACCCCTGTTTCTCATAGAAGCCCAACGCCTGGGGATTCTGTTCGTTGACGTCCAGTTCAGTCACCCGATAGTGCTCGATGGCGTAATCCAGCAGTTTCTTGCCCAGCCCCAGGCCGCGGTAGTCCGGCGCGATGAACAGCATTTCCAGTTTGCCCGGCGTGGTGCCGCCAAAACCTGTGATGTTCAGGCGCGAGTCGCGGGTGCAGAACAGGTTCACGGCATCCAGGTACTGGGTTTCCAGCAGGTTGCGCAGCAGGGTGATGTAGTTTTCCGGCAGAAAGTCATGGGTCGCTCGCACGGACGCCTCCCAGACCCGGGTCAGTTCGGCGTAGTCGTGTTTTTTGGGCAGGTAAATGACCGAGTGGTGGGCCATGTTGCCGCGTCTCCTGTGCTTTTCGTGGTCCTTATCTGGAGACGATAGCCAGAAAAAACAAACCCCGCCGTTTCAAGGGCGGGGTTGTCGGGAACCCGTAGCAGTCCGGCTTGCCGGCGTCGGCGTACTCGAGACCGATATCGCCGGCAAGCCGGACTGATACAGGTGGGGCCTTTAGACCGGCTCAGCCCACAGGTCATACTCGTCGGCATCGACCACGCGGCACAGGACCTTGTCGCCTGGCTTCAGATCGCGGTCGCTTTCGACGAACACGTTACCGTCAATTTCCGGCGCGTCGAAGAACGAACGGCCGACAAAGCCCTGCTCGTCCACTTCGTCGATCAGCACTTCGATTTCCTTGCCGATTTTCATCTGCAGGCGAGCGGCGCTGATGGCCTGCTGATGCGCCATGAAACGATCCCAGCGCTCCTGCTTGACGTCGTCAGGCACGATCGGTGCGTCCAGCAGGTTGGCCGGTGCGCCTTCGACCGGCGAGTACTGGAAGCAACCGACGCGGTCCAGCTGCGCTTCGGTCAGCCAGTCCAGCAGGTACTGGAAGTCTTCTTCGGTCTCGCCCGGGAAGCCGACGATGAAGGTCGAACGGATAATCAGGTCCGGGCACTGCTCGCGCCATTTCTTGATGCGCGCCAGGGTCTTGTCTTCGAAGGCCGGGCGTTTCATCAGCTTGAGGATCTTGGGGCTGGCGTGCTGGAACGGGATGTCCAGGTACGGCAGGATCTTGCCTTCGGCCATCAGCGGGATGATTTCGTCGACATGCGGGTACGGGTAGACGTAGTGCATGCGCACCCACACGCCCAGCGAGCTCAAGGCCACGCACAGTTCGGTCATGCGGGTCTTGACCGGCTGGCCTTGCCAGAAACCGGTGCGGTACTTGACGTCGACACCGTAGGCGCTGGTGTCCTGGGAGATGACCAGCAGCTCCTTGACGCCGGCCTTGACCAGGCGCTGGGCTTCGTCGAGCACGTCGCCCACTGGACGGCTGACCAGCTTGCCGCGCATGGACGGAATGATGCAGAAGCTGCAGCTGTGGTTGCAGCCTTCGGAAATCTTGAGGTAGGCGTAGTGACGCGGGGTCAGCTTGATGCCTTGTGGCGGCACCAAGTCGATCAGCGGGTTGTGATCGAGCTTTGGCGGCGCTGCGTCGTGCACGGCGTTGACCACTTGCTCGTACTGCTGTGGGCCGGTCACGGCCAGCACGCTTGGGTGCACGTTGCGGATGACGCTTTCGTCCACACCCATGCAACCGGTGACGATCACCTTGCCGTTTTCGGCGATGGCTTCACCGATGGTGTCCAGGGATTCGGCCTTGGCGCTGTCGATGAAGCCGCAGGTATTGACCACAACGACGTCGGCGTCTTCATAGGTCGGCACGACCTCATAGCCTTCCATGCGCAGCTGAGTAAGGATGCGCTCGGAATCGACCAGGGCCTTGGGGCAACCCAGAGAAACGAAGCCGACCTTGGGGGCGGCAGACGTGGTGACGGTGGACATGACTAACCTCGGCGTAGGTATGCCCCGGCGTCTGGCCCGGGCACTGACTGGGCGCTTGGACGCGCCTCTGATCAAAAAGTGCGCAATTCTAGCGATGAGAGACGCGATTGACCAGCGTTATACCGAGAATTACGACGAGTGCTGCGCTATGCTTCGCGGCGTTGAGCCCGGCAACCCTTGTTGGCCGGGAAACATCTGAATTTACCGGTGTGCGGCGGGTCAATCCGATACTGCGCATCGCAGCACTCGAGTCAGGGTTTCAGGAGTAGTAAATGGGTCATGCAACCAGTCAGGCCGATACCGGTCATTCGTCAGCCAAACCCTTGAGTTTGCTGGTGGGGGCGGTCGGGGTGGCATATGGCGATATCGGCACCAGCCCGCTGTATACCATCAAGGAGGTTTTCGTCGGCGGTTATGGGGTGCAGGCCGGGCATGATGCGGTACTGGGCATCCTGTCGCTGATTTTCTGGGCGTTGGTCTGGGTCGTATCTTTCAAGTACATGGCTCTGGTGCTGCGCGCCGACAATGACGGCGAAGGCGGGATCATGGCCCTCACGGCGCTGGCTCGCCGAGCCTCGGCCAGGTATCCAAGGCTGCAGGCGACCATGATCGTCTTCGGGTTGTTTGGCGCTGCGCTGTTCTACGGCGACAGCATGATTACCCCGGCGATCTCGGTGCTCTCGGCGGTCGAAGGCATGGAACTGGCGTTCGACGGCCTGGATCACTGGGTGGTGCCGATCGCGCTGATCGTGCTGGTGGCGCTGTTCCTGATCCAGCGCCATGGCACGGCGCGCATTGGCGTGATGTTCGGCCCGATCATGGTGCTGTGGTTCGTCACCCTGGGCGTCCTGGGTATCCACGGGATCATGCAGCAGCCCGAAGTGCTGAACGCGGTCAACCCGCTGTGGGCGCTGCGCTTCTTCATCGACCATCCGGGCATCGGCGTCGCCGTGCTGGGCGCGGTGGTGCTGGCGCTGACCGGTGCCGAAGCCCTGTATGCCGACATGGGCCACTTCGGCCGCAAGCCGATTTCCCGTGCCTGGTTCGCGCTGGTGCTGCCGGCGCTGGTGCTCAACTACTTCGGCCAGGGCGCCGTGGTGATCGAGAACCCGGAAGCGGTGCGTAACCCGTTCTACCTGCTGGCGCCGAGCTGGGCGCTGCTGCCGTTGATCGGCCTGTCCACGCTGGCGACCATTATCGCGTCCCAGGCAGTGATTTCCGGCGCGTTCTCCATGACCCTGCAGGCGATCCAGCTCGGTTACATCCCGCGCATGTACATCCAGCACACCTCCAGCGACGCCCAGGGCCAGATCTACATCGGCGCGGTGAACTGGACGCTGATGGTCGGCGTGATCCTGCTGGTGCTGGGCTTCGAGTCTTCCGGCGCCCTGGCCTCGGCTTACGGCGTGGCCGTGACCGGTACCATGCTCTGCACGACGATTCTGGTCGCCTCGGTGATGCTGCTGGCGTGGAAATGGTCGCCGTTTATCGCCATTCCGATTCTGGCGGGCTGCCTGTTCGTCGACGGCATGTTCTTCGCGGCCAACGTGCCTAAAGTGGTGCAGGGCGGGGCATTCCCGTTCCTGGCCGGTATCGCGCTGTTCATCCTGATGACCACCTGGAAGCGCGGCAAACAGCTGCTGGTTGAGCGTATCGACGAAGGCGGCCTGCCGTTGCCGATCTTCATCAGCAGTATCAGTGTGCAGCCGCCCCATCGTGTTCAGGGGACGGCGGTGTTTCTGACAGCTCGTCCGGATGCGGTCCCACATGCCTTGCTGCACAATCTGCTGCATAACCAGGTGCTGCATGAACAGGTGGTGTTATTGACCGTGGTCTACGAAGACACGCCACGTGTCCCTGCGGCGCAGCGTTTCGAGGTTGAAGCCTATGGCGAGGGATTCTTCCGGGTCATCCTGCACTTCGGTTTCATCGACGAACCGGACGTCCCGGCGGCGCTGAAGCTCTGTCATTTGCCGGATCTGGATTTCAGCCCGATGCGCACGACGTACTTCCTGAGTCGTGAAACCGTGGTTTCAACCAAATTGGCCGGCATGGCCCGCTGGCGCGAAGGCCTGTTCGCGTTCATGTTGAAGAATGCGAACGGCAACCTGCGCTTCTTCAAGCTGCCGTACAACCGCGTGATCGAGTTGGGTACGCAGGTGGAGATGTAGTCGCAAGGCTTGGCGGCGGTTTCGATCTCAAGGCCGCTGACGCCGGCAAGCCGGACTGCTACGGGGATCAGGGTGTTCACAAGACTTGTGCTCACCCCCGCATCCGTAGCAGTCCGGCTTGCCGGCGTCAGCGATTTCAAACCTGCCACCGGCATAAGGTCTGCTTGTGAACACCCATAAAAAATCCCCGCAATCGTGAGAGTGCGGGGATTTTTTTGTGGCCGGGTTATTCGGCGCTGGCGGACTCTGGCGCTTCCTTGCCTTTCCACTTGTCGATGACCGCGATCAGGCGTTTCGCCAGGGCAGGGTAGTCTTCATCGAAGTGATGGCCGCCGGGCAGTTGTTGCTTCTGGCCGGGGGCAGTGGCTTCGGTACAGCCGCTTTCGTCCTTCTCTTCCACGCCATAGACGCAGAACACCTTGTCAGCCGGCAGCTTGGCCATTTCCGGGCCGGTGGCCGCTTCCTTGCCAGAGGCGCCGAGCCAGCCTTCTACCGCGATTTCGAAGCTGCCACTGCGGGCGAAGGCCAGCAGGATGATGCCATCGACACGCGCCTTGTCCTCTTCCGGCAGGCGGTTGTAGATGGCGGGCAATACGTCGGCGCCGAATGAGTAACCGGCCAGCACGAAGTGCTTGGCGCCCCATTTCTGCCGGTAATGGGCCATCAGCTCGCTGAGGTCGGTCGCCGTCTGTTCAGGCGACTTGTGCTCCCAGTAGTAGCGCAGGGTGTCGATCCCCACCACCGGGTAGCCACCGGATTTGGCCATGTCGCCGGCCACGTCCTTGTCCAGGTCGCGCCAGCCGCCGTCACCGGAGAGGAACAGGGTGACGGTGTCCGAAGGTTGGCTCGATGGCACTTCGACGACCGGAATGTTCAGGCCACCACTGGCGTCGTCGGCAATCAGCAGGTGACGGACTTCGGTGTTGAGGATTTGCGGGTACTTGATGTCGTAATCGCTGATCTTGGTTTCGGCGTTTGGCGTGTCACGAACGAACACGGCGGTTTCGTCGTCCGGGCCGTCGTTCCAGGCCACGGTCCATTTGCCGTGGGCGGCGGCTTTGGGCGCCGGGACCTTGCAATCAGGCTGATTGAGGACGAAGTTCACCGAGATGGCCTGGGCCTTGTCGTTGGTTTGATTGGCCAGCCAGTCCCAGGCCACCGAGCCACCGGCACTGATACCGGCAACCACATCCGGCGCGCCGTCGAGCTTTTGCAGCGCAGCCTTGAAGGCCTTTTCCTGCAATTGGCAGTCGTCTTTTGGCAAGACCACCTGAATCACTTGAGCCGATGCGTCGTAGCTCAGCGCCAGGACCTGCTTCTCGGTCAGCGCGTCTTCGGTGGTCACGGCCAGGGCCACGCGGGTCTTGACCTTGGTCGAGGGTGTGGCACGGATCAGCGCCGAGCCGTCATCCAGGGTGATGCGTTCCAGTGTCGGTTGGGCGGCGGGGCGGTTCCACAGCCAGAAACCCAGTGCCACTGCCAGGATCACCAGGGCAGCGAGCAAAAAGCGCCAGTAGCGTTGAATCATCAGCGTTTCACCAATCCAGTCAGGCCGCCCGCGATCAGGGCAGCAGTATCCGCCAGTGCCACCAGCGGATCGAGTCCGGCGGGCACGGCCATATAACGAGGTTCCCAGTCAGGCTGGAATTTGTCTTTGAAGCGGCGCAGGCCCTGGAAGTTGTAGAGTTGCTCGCCGCGGGTGAACACCATCGAACCCAGGCGCTGGGTCAAGGGCGCGCCACGCCGTGGTTGCAGGCCCGACAACGGCACCATGCCCAGGCTGAAGCGGGTGTAGCCTTCCTTTTTGTAATGCAGGATCAGGCCGACCATCATGAATTCCATGGTCAGCTTCGGCGCTTCGGGGTGCGAGCGCATCAGGTCAAGGCTCGCCAGATCATTGCGCGAGGTTTCCAGCAGGTTGGAGAACGCGACCGGCTTGCCCTGGAAGTGAACGATGGCGATGCGGAAGTGCTTGAGGTAATCGAGGCTGAAACGCCCCAGGGAGAAGCCTTTCTCCCGCACGTTCTTGCCCGTGAGCCAGGCGTCGGAAATCACCTTCAGCTCATCCATCGGTGCCTGGCCGACTTCATAGATTTCCAGCGACAGACCATCGCGACCACCCCGGTTCCAGGTGTAGCGCAGGTCTTTCATTTCCTTGCCCTTGGCCTCGATGTCGAACTTGAGCAGGTCGACCCGGGCTTCCTCGCCCAGTTTGATCGCGGTCAGGCCGATGTCCATATAGAACGGCAAGTTCTCGGCGCGGACCTGATAGAACACGGGACGCGCGTGGTGCACGTCGCACAGGTCGCGGAATTGCCAGATCAGCTCGGCGCGCTGCTGGGTCGGACCGATAGGGTCATACAGCGCCACCAGGCTGCGGCCGCGATGGGCGTACATCAGGAAGGCATTACCGTCGGGGTGCAGCAACACGGCTTTGTCGCCGGTCAGCACCAGGCCGCCGTCAGGCTGGTTGGACGCCTTGATGATCTCCGCCGCCTTGGCCAATTGGGCTTCGTCAGGCAGGTCGATCTGTGGTCGCGCAGTGCGCAGCAGCCAGGTCAGCGAGACGATAACCAGCAGGACCGCGCTGCCCAGCGCTGAACGCAAGCCGCGTGGGGCGTCAGCATCAAGGGTGAATTGCCACCACAACTGATGGCTGTAGGGCACGTCCTGATAGGCGAACAGCAGCAGCCAGAACGAGGCGCCCAGCACGCAGATGCTGGCCACCAGGTACAACGGTGAAAATGGCAGCTCCAGCAAGCGGCTCGGCCGGTAGAAGGAGCGGCGGAAGATGGCCAGCAGGCAAGCGGTCAGCAGCAGCATGCTGGCCTCTTCCCAGTCGAAGCCTTTGAGGATCGACAGCACCGAGCCTACAAACAGCAGGATCGTGGTCAGCATCCACGCGGCGGACAGGCGTCGGCGCAAGCCTTGGGCCAGCAGCAGGCACAGCACGCCGATCAGGCTTGCGCCGAAGTGCGATGCATCGATCAGCCGATGGGGAATCAAGAAGCCAAGGCTCTCCAGCCGGGTGTCGATTTCCGGTGTCGAGCCGGAAAACAGCAGCACCACGCCGGACAGGAACACCAGCAGCGCCAGGATCGGCGCGCCCAACCCGGAGGCGACACGAATGGCCTGGCGGGCAAACAGCAGGCGCTTGGCCTCGCTGAACAGCAGCACCAGACACGCCACCAGCAACGGCAACAGCACGTAGATCAAGCGATACAGCAGCAGGGCGGCGGCCAGTGGCGCGGCGCCCAATTCGTCGGCGAAGGCGGTCAGCAGGATCGCCTCGAACACCCCGACACCGCCCGGAACATGGCTGAGCACGCCGGCGGCCAGGGCCAGCAGGTACACCAGCAGGAACGCGCCGAAGGGCGGGGCAGACGGCAGTAGCAAGTACAGCACCGCGGCGGCGGCGGCCACGTCCAGCGCGGTAATCACCAGTTGCATGAGGGTAAGACGCAGGCCCGGCAGGCGTAGGGTACGACGCCCGGCGCGAACCAGCAGGTTGTGCGGGATGGTCTGTTCCGGCAGGCGACGGCGATAGACCGCAACGCCCAGAATCGCACTCAATGCCAGCACTGCGACAGCCACAGTGGCCAGCACCGGGACCGATAAATGCAAGGCCAGGGACGCGGCGGACAAATCACTCAATGTTGCCAGGGCGGCCAGTGGCGGAAGCGCACAACCCAATGACAAGCTGGCAAAAAGGGTCATGTGCGCAACTTCGCCAGCCCCAAGCCCTAGCCGGGAATACAGGCGATAACGGACCGAACCTCCGGACAGCATCGACAAGCCTACGGCGTTACCAATGGCAAAGGCACAGAACCCGCCCATGACCAGTGATTTGGGAGGGAGGTCGACGTTGGCGTATTTACTCGCAGACCACTCGTAGCCCAGCAGAATGGTAAAGCCGATGACGGTCGCCAGCACGGCGCCACCCAGGGAGGGCAGGGGTACGCTGAGCAGAGAGTCCTGCAGTGCATAAATATCAAGCTCAGCGAGCATGTGCCGGCAGGCGATCAATGCCAGGGCAAATAGCAGGATGGTGACAGCCACCCCGATGGGTTGACGGTATTTGATCACCAATTCGCGAAGGCGCGGTCGGGCAGGGGAAACCGGAGAAATCTCTGGAGCTGCTTCATTGGTGTCGGATGGGTTGGCGCGCATCAATCACTCCTTGGATCGTGCGCGACAGGATGGGGGTATACAGCCAAGTTACCAATCCCTACGCAAAAAATAATTCAGGATGTTAGCGCTTCAACGTCTAACGGGCGAATACGGCAGCGATGTCTCGGTGACTGTTCAGTCTAGGTTCAGTTACTGGCAAGCGTATCGGCACGAGGGCAAAAAACTGTTGTGCCAGGTAACACAGCGTAACAAGCTACCTCAGGCCGAAGCGATTTCGACAATGAAATGTGACAAGGGTTTATCGCTGTCATTCGTCTGCTTTCGTCGGGGCAAAAAAAAAGCCACTCTTTCGAGTAGCCTTCTTTAGATGTTGGTTGCGGGAGCCGGATTTGAACCGACGACCTTCGGGTTATGAGCCCGACGAGCTACCAGACTGCTCCATCCCGCGTCTGTGTGGCGGCATTCTACAGTCGAACGCCTGTGTGTCAACCTTTAATCCCAAAGATCGACAAATAAACCACATTCCGTGGGTGAAACACCTAAGTGACAGTCGGACAAGGCTTTTATCGCAACAGCCAGCGCTTAGCAGGTGGCCATCATCGGGGTGGAATGTTTCAGTCGTGTGAAGGCGGGGTCATGCAGAAAATCGACGCGCACAAAAAAGGCCACTCTTTCGAGTAGCCTTTTTTGATGTTTGGTTGCGGGAGCCGGATTTGAACCGACGACCTTCGGGTTATGAGCCCGACGAGCTACCAGACTGCTCCATCCCGCGTCTGTGTGGCGGCATTCTACAGAGGTATGCCGGGGTGTCAAGCAAAAGGCCGGAAAAAATTGCTTTTTGTTCAAATAGTTAGCGCTTTGCACAGGGGGGCGCTGGCTTGCAGGGCCTGTAGTACGGGCCTGACAGGGTGGTCAGCTATGTGTGCATGTTCTCGTAGGGGATACGGCAGGAGAGTGTCAGATGGATACTTGAATGAGATACTGCTCAACCCGTATTCCTACGACTGTCCGTTATGCCGCAGCGCAAAATCATCCACATCGACTGTGACTGCTTCTATGCCGCCATCGAAATGCGCGACGACCCGCGCCTGGCCGGCAAGCCGTTGGCAGTGGGTGGTTCGGCGGATCGGCGCGGGGTCATCGCGACCTGTAACTATGAAGCCCGGGCCTACGGCGTGCGTTCGGCCATGTCCTCGCGCCATGCCCTTTCATTGTGCCCGGACCTGACCATCGTCAAGCCGAGAATGGATGCCTATAAAGAAGCATCGAAGGAAATCCACACGATCTTTCGCGACTACACCGACATGATCGAGCCGCTGTCGCTGGATGAGGCCTATCTGGACGTTTCCGAGTGCGAGCATTTTTCCGGCAGCGCCACGCGCATCGCCCAGGATATTCGCAGGCGTGTCTCCAACCAGCTGCACATCACTGTTTCAGCGGGCGTTGCGCCGAACAAGTTTCTGGCGAAGATTGCCAGTGACTGGAGAAAACCCAACGGGCTGTTTGTCATAACCCCCGATAAAGTGGAGGACTTCGTCGCAGACCTGCCGGTTTCGAAGCTGCATGGCGTGGGCAAGGTGACCGCCGACAAGCTCGGCCGCATGGGAATTGTGAGCTGTCAGGATGTGCGGGGCTGGAACAAGTTGTCGCTGGTGCGCGAGTTCGGTTCATTTGGCGAGCGGTTGTGGAACCTCGCCCGCGGTATCGATGAGCGCCCGGTGCAGAATGACAGCCGTCGGCAATCGGTCAGCGTGGAGAATACCTACGACACCGACTTGCCGGACCTGGCCAGTTGCCTTGCCCGGCTGCCCGAGCTGCTGGAAAACCTCAATGGTCGCATCGCCCGGATCGATACCCTGTACCGGCCAGGCAAGCCGTTCGTGAAGGTGAAGTTCCATGACTTCACCCAGACCACCCTGGAGCAGGCTGGGGCGGGGCGGGATCTGGAGAGTTACGAGCAACTGCTCGCCCAGGCCTTCGCACGCGGCGGCAAACCGGTGCGATTGCTGGGTATTGGTGTGCGGCTACACGACCTGCGCGGCAAACACGAGCAACTTCAGCTGTTCACCTGAGCCCGTCACTTGAGCCCGGCAGTTATTCGCTGCCAACCGGTACAGCCACCAGTCGTCCTGCATCCTTGGCCAGCGCCCGCAGAAACTCGTGTTGCAGCTGCGGATCATTGCGGGTCATTTCAATCAGCGACTGCTCCAGGTCACTGGCTTCTTCTTCCAGGCCCAGTTCCGACAGGCGCTTGACCCGGTGCACCCATTGGCTGACTTCGTCATCTTCAAGGTCGTCGTAGATCAGGTCGTGAGCCTCGATCAGCTTGCCACGCAATGTCTTGCTCAGCGGCAGGTTGGTGCTGGCCTGCACATTGGACTGTTCGTCTTCGACCTTGATGTTCAACTGGGTGATGCGGCTCAGGTCCTGTTCGGCGAATGGACTGTCCAGCAAGTTGATGCGCAGCACGCCGTTGCGGTCGGTGTTCAGTTCGTTGGTGTCTTTGCCGGCCTTGACCTGAACCGGGCTGTCACTCCACGGCAGGCTGGTGTGCTCGACGCGATGATCGCGCTGAACCTCGTCGATTCCCGCGAGATTCTGCTGCGCCCGGCCGTGAGACGGGGCGTTCATGAACGGGTTTATCCCGGCGATGCCGTAACTGAGCCAATCCTTGGTCATGCTGTCGGGTAGGCTGCCAAACGTCAGCACGTTGATCACGTTGGCGCCGACACCGGCGACGATGGCCACGGCTCCCAGCGGGATCTCGTAGATCTCACGCCAGGGTTGATAGGGGGTGTAGCGATCGTAATGACGAGTGACTTCGAATTCGGTGATGTCGAAGGTCTTCAACTCGTGAATACGCACACGACGTTGCGGCAACTCAAGGGTCTTGGGTTCGCCGACGTCGATCTGGAAACTGTGGTCGAGCAACTTGCGGTCGACGCGCTCTTCTTGCTCACTGCGTTGAGACAGATGGTTGGCGCAACCGCTGACGAGCAGAGTGCCGCACAACACGGCGCCTGCGAGGGGACTTCGCTTTAGCATGAGATCTCTGTTTGCAGGTAAGACGGACTTGCCTGGGCAAATCGGACTGTGCCTGAAGTGATGGCGCGTCCGCTTGCGCGGGCGCGCCTTCGACTCAGCGCTTGATCCGGCCCTTGATGAAGGACAGTGCATCGGCCACAGGCAGGGCCTGGGCTTCAGACTCGGTGCGGCTCTTGTATTCCAGGTTGCCTTCAGCCAGGGAGCGGTCGCTGACCACGATGCGGTGCGGGATGCCGATCAGTTCCATGTCCGCGAACTTGATTCCCGGGCTGGTTTTCTTGTCACGGTCATCCAGCAACACCTCAAAACCTGCGGCAGTCAGTTCTGCGTACAGTTTGTCAGTGGCTTCGCGCACGGCGTCGGTTTCGTAACGCAGCGGTACCAGAGCGATCTGGAACGGTGCCAGTGCATCGCTCCAGATGATGCCGTTGTCATCGTAGTTCTGCTCGATGGCGGCTGCGACCACGCGCGAAACACCGATGCCGTAGCAACCCATGGACAGGGTCACTGGCTTGCCGTTGTCGCCCAGTACCTGACACTTCATTGCATCGCTGTACTTGGTGCCGAGCTGGAAGATGTGACCGACTTCGATGCCGCGCTTGATGACGACCGTGCCTTGGCCGTCAGGGCTTGGATCGCCTTCGACAACGTTGCGCAGGTCAGCCACTTCCGGAACCGGCAGGTCGCGTTCCCAGTTCACGCCGAAGTAGTGCTTGTCATCAATGTTGGCGCCGATGCCGAAGTCGCTCATCAGCTCGACGGAACGGTCGATGATGCACGGCAGTGGCAGGTTCAACGGGCCCAGCGAGCCTGCACCTGCGCCAATGGCTGCGCGGAGTTCGGCTTCGCTGGCCATGACCAGCGGGCTGGCGACCAGTGGGTGGTTGGAGGCCTTGATCTCGTTGAGTTCGTGGTCGCCACGAATGATCAATGCGATCAGCTTGCCTTCTTCGGCGGCATGCACCACCAGAGTCTTGACGGTTTTCTCGATAGCCAGGCCGAACTGCTCGACCAGGGCTGCGATGGTCTTGGCGTCAGGAGTATCGACCAGGCGCAGCTCTTCGGTTGCGGCTGCGCGAGCTTTCTCACGCGGGATCGCCTCGGCCTTCTCGATGTTGGCGGCGTAGTCGGAAGTATCGCTGAACACGATATCGTCCTCGCCCGACGCGGCCAGTACGTGGAACTCGTGGGAACCGGCGCCACCGATCGAGCCGTTGTCCGCGACCACTGGGCGGAAGTTCAGGCCCAGGCGAGTGAAGACGTTGCAGTACGCCTGATGCATGCGATCGTAGGTTTCCTGCAGGGATTCCTGGGTCGCGTGGAAGGAGTAGGCGTCCTTCATGATGAACTCGCGACCGCGCATCAAGCCGAAGCGTGGACGGATCTCGTCACGGAATTTGGTCTGGATCTGGTACATGTTGATTGGCAGCTGCTTATAACTGCTCAACTCGTTGCGAGCCAGATCGGTAATGACCTCTTCGTGGGTCGGACCTGCGCAGAAGTCGCGATCGTGGCGATCCTTCAGGCGCAGCAGCTCAGGCCCGTACTGTTCCCAGCGGCCGGATTCCTGCCACAGTTCGGCCGGCTGGATGCCGGGCATCAAGACTTCCAGCGCACCGGCCGCGTCCATTTCTTCACGCACGACCGCTTCGACCTTGCGCAGCACGCGCAGGCCCATCGGCAGCCAGGTGTAGAGGCCCGAAGCGAGTTTGCGAATCATGCCGGCACGAAGCATCAGCTGGTGGCTGATAACGACCGCATCGTTCGGCGTTTCTTTTTGTGTGGCGAGCAAATATTGACTGGTACGCATGGTCGGCCGTTGTCGGTTGCTGTGACTGGGAAATGACCTGCCATTGTACGGGGGTGATACGGTCGAGTACAGGGCGCGCGGGCGTTGTAGCCTGTCGGATTTAGGGTTTTGCGGGCATGAAAAAGCCCGGCACAAGGCCGGGCTTTTCTGGAACGAGTGTCAGACAGTGCGATTACAAGACCGAAATCGGGTAGTCGACGATCAGACGGAACTCGTTGACATCGCCTTCGCCCTCGTCCGTGTTGGCACGGTGGAACGCTTGACGGATGCGGAACGACAGATCTTTTGCCGGGCCAGTCTGAACAACGTATTTGGCTTCAACGTTGGTCTCGTGGTGGCTACCGTCAGCACCGTACAGACCGGTGTAGGTGCTGTTCGATGGGGTGTGGGTGCCGTCGATGTCGGTACCGCTGACGTAACGAGCCATGAAGCTCAGGCCTGGAACGCCGTACGGCGCCATGTTCAGGTCGTAGCGAGCTTGCCAGGATTTTTCACCCGGGGCGTTGAAGTCGGAGTATTGAATCGAGTTCGCCAGGAAGATCGAGTCACCACCGCGGTTGTTGTCGCCGATACCGATGTAGTCGAACGGCGTGTCACCGTTGACTTTCTGGAATGCCAGGGTAACGGTGTGAGCAGCCAGGAACGAGTAAGCGGCGGACAGGGAGAAGGCGTTGTTGTTGATGTCGCCCGCTTTCTTGCTGCCAGTGTCCTGGGTGTTGTAGTAGTTGACGTCGAAGGCCAGGGACTGGTCATCGGTCAGCGGCAGGGTGTAGTTCACGTTGCCGTAGTACTGGTTCCACACGTCTTCCAGTTTGTTGTAGTAGAAACCAACGCCCAGGTTGTCGGTGATGGAGTACTTACCGCCGCCGTAAGTAGCAGACTTGGAAGTCACGCCAGCGTAGGTAGCCCAGATGTCGCCGTTACGGTTGGTTTCGTCCTGGCTGGTACCGGAAGTGAAGCGACCTGCTTCAACGTCCAGACCTTTGATCTCGCTGCTCTGGAGAGTGATACCGGTAGCAGTTTGTGGCAACAGACGGGAACCGCCCACTGCGAATACCGGGTTCTGCGGCTGCATGTCGCCGATTTTCAGTTCGGTTTTCGAGACGCGGAACTTAACAGCACCACCGGCTTTGCCGAAGCTGTCTTCGTTGCGACCCTGGCTGTCGGTTACCAGGTTGCCGGAACCGGAGTATTTATCGGAGCCGTCGAGTTTGAAGCCGGCATAGCCGAATGCGTCAACACCAACACCGATCAAGCCCTGGGTGTAACCGGAGCTGAAAACACCCCAGAAACCTTGGGTCCAGTCCTTGTCGTCTACAGCACCGTTTTTCTTGTCACGGTTGTAGTAGTAGTTGCGGGCCTTGAGGTCCAGCTTGCTACCTTCAACAAAACCAGTTGCTTCGGACTGATCGCTTACGAATGCCGCAGCCGATGCCAATTGGGTACTGGCTGCAGTGACTGCCAGTGCGATTGCGCTCCACTTCATCACTCTCATCGTGACTTTGCTCCTTTGGTTTTAAGAAGAGTACTGCCGTCCACCTGTTTTTTTATCTGGCCGGCTCTTTCTTTTTGGTGTCGGCGAAACTTATAGCACGCTGACATTATTGGCGATAGTTACGAACCCATCCTTTCGATTTCTTTACGACCCTGTCGCGATTTGCTCCGTCCAGGTCGCAATTGAACAGCTCCATATCCACCAGACGTACAACTACCGCAGTACTTTTCGACAGTCAGGTCCCGCATCCGCAGTGGTGTGAGCCCTGTCAATCCAAACGCCCCCAGGAGCTTGCTCGCCATTTTTTCTTTTTCAACCGACGCGCAGATCTCCGATCCGTGCTTTTCGGTCCTGTGTGTGACAAAGCAACAACCGTGCACAAAGTTCCCGGAAATCTGAAAAATTTGTCGAAAAGCACCTAATGACATTGAGTTTTGACCATAAATTGCTGATTTGTATAGAGAAAAAAATTTCAAAAAAATACTTTGCGGTGCCTGTGAGAATGAGATTACTACTCAAAAGTGTCACTGACGTTACCTGTTACCGTCTGCAAGTGAGTAAAAGGCGGATAGGGGTTGCGGCGCATGTCCTCACAGTGAGTCGTTTTGGTGCATAGCCGGGTGATGTCGCCTGATAATGGGACGGCCATTGCTGACAAAAAACGGCACATAGGCCTCAGGCCCCTGCCGCAGTGCATTTGGACCAATCCAACGCATTGATACTGCTGGGAAAATTTGACCAACGAGCTGCGTTATTGCGGGTGTGTTGGCTTGTCGCATTTGCGTCAAGTCAGTGCGCATGCTTCAAGCAGCGAGGAGGCCGGTCTACTGACCTGAAATCAACACCAGTTGGGCAAACTGTTGCCAAACTGAAGCCCCGGCGTGATTCCCAGAGAATTCCCGAGTATCCTGCTTGGTCTAAACCAACTGTTTTTCGGCGTGCGTCGAGCGTCGGAAACTTAACCTTGCGATCAGGAGTTAATGCGTGTTCGTTCTGGACCAGCGATTGTTAAATGACACTTTGCCAGTAGGTGATTTCCCGTTGTGCCGACTGTTACTGTCGAATGACTCGCACTATCCCTGGTTCATTCTGGTGCCCCGCAGGGCGGATATCAGCGAAGTGTTTCAGTTGTCAGAGAACGAGCAGGTGCAGTTGTGGAAAGAAACCACCTTCTTGTCCAAGACCCTGAATCAACTGTTCAGCGCTGACAAAATGAACGTTGGGGCGCTCGGGAATGTGGTCAGCCAGTTACACATGCATGTCATCGTTCGACACAAGGGCGATCCAGCGTGGCCTGCGCCGGTCTGGGGCAAGCATCCGGCGGTGCCTTACACGCATGAGAAGGTTGTCGGCCTGATCGCTCGGCTCAAGACGGTGCTCACCGAGGACTTCACCTTTGTGGAGACGCAGGCATGAATCTGGAAGAACGGGTGATGGAGCTCGAAAGCCGCCTGGCTTTTCAGGACGACACGATTCAGACCCTCAATGACGTGCTGGTTGCGCAACAGCGCAGTGTCGAGCGCCTGCAGCTGCAGATTGCCGCGCTGATCAAGCGCCAGGCAGAGATGGGCGGTCAGTTCGAGGCCGTGGAAGAAGAAGCGCCGCCACCTCACTATTGAGCATGGCAGGCATAAAAAAACCGCGCTTGGGGCGCGGTTTTTTTATGGGGGACGATCAGCGGCGAGGGAGCGCCGCGATGACGTCTTCGGCCTGCAGGCCTTTGTCGCGATTCATGACCGAGAACTCCACGCGCTGGCCTTCGACCAGTACACGATGGCCTTCACCGCGAATGGCGCGAAAGTGCACGAAAATATCATCGCCCGAGTCTCGGGAAATGAAGCCGAAGCCTTTGGAGGTGTTGAACCACTTTACGGTGCCGGTATCGCGCTGACCCAGCTCGTGCGGCAGTGGCGCTGGCGAAGGGGAGGACCGGTAGAAGCTGACGGCCAGATGCACGGCAACGGCAATCACTACCGCCAACAGGCTGACCAGTACAGCTGGCTGGCCAGCGATGGTTTCCAGCGGGACGAGCAGTGTCAGGATTTGAAGCACGACGGCCAGCACCAGCAGCGCACTGACCAGGTTTTGCAATTGATGACGCGGGCCTTTGTTCCAGTATGGAATCACTGGCGCGAGCACCAGGTTGATCAGGCCAAAGAATGCCAGATAAAGAGCATCCGGCTGGGACAGGTAAGAAGACAAGGCTTCACTACGCAGGCTGGGTATGAATGACAGCAGCAGGGCAGCTGCGCCCGTTAGCAGGTGGACTATTTTCAACATTTTTGGATAACTCACATTTAAATTGGAGCACAAGGAAACAGCCGACCACGACCGGTACGCTTCAGAACAAAAGGAGGCGTGATGCACGAGCGTTGAGTCAGCCTGTGCGCTACAGCCAGTTGGCACGTCAGTAGCGACACAGCTGTATTTAACAGCAAAGGTGAGATCTACTCAAATCAAGCGCTTAGCACGGTTGATCGAAGGCGATGATGGCAATTCGTCACTTGTTCAACGATTGTGTCTGAAGGCCTGTCCCAGAGCACTCAGAAACACTTTTAGCGGGATCTCACCCAAGCGCAATCGGCGGTCACTGAGCGAAGCTTCATACACACAGATGGCTGCGCTGCGGGTTGCAGCTTGCTAGAGTGTTCGGCAGTTTTTGAAATAACCATCGTCATATAAAGAGGAAGAAGCATGGCTATCGATATCGGTATCAGTCAAGAAGACCGCAAGTCCATCGTGGACGGCCTTTCTCACTTGTTGGCAGATACCTACGTGCTGTACCTGAAAACTCACAATTTTCACTGGAACGTCACCGGGCCGATGTTTCGTACCCTGCACCTGATGTTCGAGGAGCAGTACACGGAGCTTGCGCTGGCTGTGGACTCCATTGCAGAGCGGATTCGCGCCTTGGGTTTCCCGGCGCCGGGCACCTACTCGACGTACGCACGGCTGTCTTCGATCAAGGAAGAAGAGGGCGTGCCTGCCGCCGAGGACATGATCCGCTCCCTGGTTCAGGGGCAAGAGGCAGTGACCCGTACTGCCCGCGGGATCTTCCCGTTGCTGGACAAGGTCAGCGACGAGCCTACGGCTGACCTGCTGACCCAGCGCATGCAGGTCCATGAAAAAACTGCCTGGATGCTGCGCTCGATGCTCGAAGGCAATTGATTGCAAGGAGTGGGCGGCAGCCATTGCCGCTCACTCGGCAAAAGGGTGCCTGATTTTCTTTTTTTCTGTAGGACCGTTTTGGTTTTTGGAAAGTAATTCAGGCGGCTGAAACGATTGTTCATCCAGTATTGCCGCACCAACTATCCCGTGATGATGGTACCCATTACCTCATCTAAATGAATAAAAAATACATATATAAAAACCCTCTCTCTAATTGAGCGTTTTCGCCTCTTTTCCCTCGTGATTCGTCCTGCAATTGAAGTGTTCTCCTACGGCCTGTGGGCCCTGATTCTGCTGGTTTAGCCCCGGGTAATCGGGCTTGATAGACGGGCTGTTTATTTGATTTCAAATGTTTCGATTGTCGTGTTCTTGCGGCAGCGAGGAGAATTTCATGAATCAAGACGCTTTACGGGAGATCAAGGATGGGCATCGATGTCTCAAGGTACAGAACGTGCCTTTTGTCGAAAGCTTCAATATGGACCTTGCGCAGCCTCAGGCACGCTCGGTGAGGCTCAATGGGCTGGCAACCTGCCTTCGCCTGGAGGGGGTGTACTGGAATATTCTGTCGGAAATCGCAAGTTGTAACAGTTGCTCAGTCAATGCCGTTCTGTCTTATGTCGATCGGGAGGTTCACCTGCGTTATGGGGGTGTAAAGAACTTCAGTGGTTTGATTCGCGTGGTGTGTGTGACGCATCTGTTGAAAACCGAGGGCTTGCAGCTGTCGCCAGCGTGACCCCGGCAAGGCCCTAATTCCTGCGGGTACGCCTATTGCGGACCCGCTCTCGACGACAGTCGCCCGGCAGCGCAGGCCCCGTTGCGGGCGACTTCTTCATTCTCCGGTGGCAAGCGCGGCTGCACAGCCTTGATTAACCCTATATAATCCCCCGCCTTACCATGGCAGGCAGAAACAGACCGCCGGGTTGAACTGCATGCCAAGGCTCCTGCACCATTGCGCACTGGCGACGGGCGAGAGCTCTACCGAATTCCGAATTACGAGAAGTGAACACACGACCATGATGCGCAGCCATTATTGCGGCCAACTGAACGAAAGCCTGGAAGGTCAGGAAATTACCCTTTGCGGATGGGTCCACCGCCGTCGCGATCACGGAGGGGTGATTTTCCTCGATATCCGCGATCGTGAAGGCCTGGCCCAGGTGGTTTTCGATCCTGATCGCGCTGACACTTTTGCTATTGCAGACCGCGTTCGCAGTGAATACGTCGTCAAGCTGACCGGCAAGGTGCGCGCGCGTCCCGCTGGCGCCGTCAATCCGAACATGGCTTCCGGCGCCATCGAAGTGCTGGGCTATGAGCTGGAAGTGCTGAACGAGTCGGAAACTCCGCCGTTCCCGCTGAACGAATATTCCGACGTCGGCGAAGAAACCCGCCTGCGCTATCGCTTCATCGATCTGCGTCGCCCGGAAATGGCCGACAAGCTGCGTCTGCGTTCGCGCATCACCTCCAGCATCCGTGGCTTCCTGGATGGCAACGGCTTCCTGGACGTCGAAACCCCGATCCTGACCCGTGCCACCCCTGAAGGTGCGCGTGACTACCTGGTGCCGAGCCGCACCCACGCCGGCAGTTTCTTCGCGCTGCCGCAATCGCCTCAGCTGTTCAAGCAACTGCTGATGGTCGCCGGCTTCGACCGTTACTACCAGATCGCCAAATGCTTCCGCGACGAAGACCTGCGTGCCGACCGTCAGCCTGAGTTCACTCAGATCGACATCGAGACCAGCTTCCTCGACGAAAAAGACATCATGGGTCTGACCGAGAGCATGATCCGCAAGCTGTTCAAGGAAGTCCTGGACCTGGAGTTCGGTGATTTCCCGCACATGACCTTCGAAGAGGCCATGCGTCGCTACGGTTCCGACAAGCCTGACCTGCGCAACCCGCTGGAACTGGTCGACGTCGCCGACCAGCTCAAGGACGTTGAATTCAAGGTCTTCAGCGGCCCTGCCAATGATCCTAAGTGCCGTGTAACCGCACTGCGTGTTCCAGGCGGCGCGAGCATGCCGCGCAGCAAGATTGACGACTACACCAAGTTCGTCGGCATCTACGGCGCACGTGGCCTGGCGTACATTAAGGTCAACGAGCGCGCCAAGGGCGTCGAAGGCCTGCAGTCGCCTATCGTCAAGAACATCCCTGAAGCCAACCTGAACGTGATTCTGGATCGCGTTGGCGCGGTCGATGGCGACATCGTGTTCTTCGGTGCCGACAAGTTCAAGATCGTCAGCGAAGCACTGGGCGCACTGCGTATCAAGCTGGGTCACGACCTGAACCTGCTGACTTGCGAGTGGGCTCCGATGTGGGTCGTCGACTTCCCGATGTTCGAAGAGAACGACGACGGCAGTTTCTCTGCGCTGCACCACCCGTTCACTGCGCCGAAGTGCTCGCCTGAAGAACTGGAAGCCAACCCGGCCACCGCTCTGTCGCGCGCCTACGACATGGTCCTGAACGGCACCGAGCTGGGTGGCGGTTCGATCCGTATCCATCGCAAGGAAATGCAGCAAGCGGTCTTCCGTCTGCTGGGTATCGCCGAAGACGAGCAGCAGGAGAAGTTCGGCTTCCTGCTCGACGCCCTGAAGTACGGTGCACCGCCGCACGGTGGCCTGGCTTTCGGTCTGGATCGTCTGGTCATGTTGATGACTGGCGCCCAGTCGATTCGTGAAGTCATTGCCTTCCCGAAAACCCAGAGCGCTGCAGACGTCATGACTCAGGCGCCGGGCGTCGTCGATGCCAAGGCGCTGCGCGAGCTGCACATCCGCCTGCGCGAGACGCCAAAGGCCGAGTGATGCAAAGCAGGGCAGGGCGGACTTCTCCGGGATTTCGCCCTGGCACCTGCGCCCGTATCGGGCAAGAATTCGAGTGAAGCGTCCTCGTTCGAGCAATCGGCGAGGGCGTTCGTGTTTCAAGGTTTGGAGCGTTTTATGGCTGGTCATTCCAAGTGGGCGAACATCAAGCACCGCAAAGAGCGTCAGGATGCCAAGAAAGGCAAGATCTTCACCAAGTGGATTCGTGAACTGACGGTCGCTGCCCGTCAGGGTGGTGGTGATCCGGCATCCAACCCGCGCCTGCGTCTGGCGCAGGACAAAGCGCTTGGCGCCAACATGAGTCGCGACATCATTGATCGCGCCATTGCCCGGGGAGCCGGTGCCGCCGATGCCGACGACATGGTCGAGCTGGGTTATGAAGGTTACGGTCCGGGCGGTGTGGCGGTAATGGTCGAAACCATGACCGACAATCGCAACCGTACTGCCGCAGCGGTGCGTCACGCATTCAGCAAGTGCGGCGGCAACCTGGGCACCGACGGTTCGGTGGCCTACCTGTTCGAGCGCAAGGGGCAGATTTCCTACGCACCTGGTGTCGACGAAGACGCCCTCATGGAAGCGGCAATGGAGGCTGATGCCGACGACGTCGTGACCCACGAGGATGGCTCCATCGACGTCTTCACCTCTTTTGCAGGCTTCTATGCCGTGCGTAACGCGCTGGAGGCCGCTGGCTTCACGGCGGCGGACGCGGAAATCGTGATGCAGCCGACCACCAGCGCGGTGCTGGACCTGGAAATGGCTGAAAAGGTGCTCAAGCTGATCGACATGCTCGAAGACCTGGACGACGTACAGAACGTCTACTCCAACGCGGAGATCCCTGACGAGGTGATGGAGCAGCTTGGCTGACCCTTATCCTTTTGGGGATTTGAGGCCGGAGGCACGAAGCGTTGATTCGATCAGCGCTATCGGTCTCCGGCTTCTGCCTTTAAGCTGCGTTCAATTGTGCGCGTCCCTTTTCAAGCTGCAGGCGTTATGACTCTAATTTTAGGTATCGACCCAGGTTCGCGGATCACCGGTTTCGGTGTGGTGCGTGACACGGGGCGGGGTTGCGAGTATGTGGCTTCGGGCTGCATTCGCACCGGCAGTGGTTTGTTGCACGAGCGGTTACAGATCGTTTATCGCGGCGTGCGTGAAGTGATCCAGACCTACGGGCCTGTGACCATGGGCATCGAAAAGGTGTTCATGGCCCGCAACCCTGACTCCGCGCTCAAGCTTGGCCAGGCCCGAGGGGCTGCCATCGTGGCCGGGGCTGAAGAAAGTCTGGAAATCGCCGAGTACACCGCGACCCAGGTCAAGCAGGCGGTGGCAGGGACAGGCGGCGCCAACAAGGATCAGGTGATGATGATGGTCATGCACCTGCTCAAGTTGACCAAGAAGCCTCAGGTAGACGCCTCGGACGCATTGGCGATTGCCTTGTGCCATGCCCATACGCGTTCCAGCCTGATCCCCCATGGCCTGAACACCGCACGCAGCCGTGGCGGCCGCTTGCGGCTCTGATAGCATCATTCGCTCATAAATTTTCACTTGCAGCTCACACGAGTCCTGCAAACATGGCGGCCAGGGTTCAGCCCTGTCTCTTGCAGTGACGGGCTACTGGAAAGGATCTGATACGTGATTGGACGTTTACGCGGCGCGCTCGCCGAGAAACAGCCGCCGCACCTGGTGCTGGATGTCAACGGCGTGGGTTATGAAGTCGAAGTGCCCATGACCACGCTTTATCGTCTGCCCCATGTCGGCGAGACGGTGACCCTGCACACCCACCTGGTGGTTCGCGAGGACGCGCACCTGCTGTTCGGTTTCTATGAAAAGCGTGACCGTGAGATGTTCCGCGAGCTTATCCGCCTCAATGGCGTGGGCCCCAAGCTTGCGCTGGCGCTGATGTCTACGCTTGAGGTCGATGAACTGGTGCGTTGCGTCCAGGCTCAGGACACCTCGGCGCTGACCCGGGTGCCAGGCGTTGGCAAGAAGACGGCCGAGCGCTTGCTGGTCGAACTCAAGGACCGCTTCAAGGCCTGGGATGCGTTGCCAGGCACCTTTGCGCTGGTTTCCGAAGGGCCGGGCGCACCGTTGCCGGTCGCGACCGCCGAGTCGGACGCCATCAGTGCGCTGGTATCCCTGGGCTACAAGCCGCAGGAAGCCAGCAAGGCGATCACGGCCATCAAAGACAAGAATCTGAGCAGTGAAGATCTGATTCGTCGAGCACTCAAGGGGATGTTGTAAGTGATCGAAGCAGACCGCCTGATCGCCGCCACCGGGCGCGACCGAGACGAGCAACTGGACCGGGCCATTCGTCCGCTGAGCCTTGCCGACTATATCGGCCAGCCCACCGTGCGCGAGCAGATGGAACTGTTCATCCAGGCAGCTCGCGGGCGCAACGAAGCGCTGGACCATACCCTGATCTTCGGCCCGCCCGGCCTTGGCAAGACCACTCTGGCCAACATCATTGCCCAGGAAATGTCCGTATCGATCAAGAGCACCTCGGGCCCTGTGCTGGAGCGACCAGGTGACCTGGCCGCCATCCTGACCAACCTGGAACCGCACGATGTGCTGTTCATCGATGAAATCCACCGCTTGTCGCCCATCGTCGAGGAGGTCCTGTACCCCGCGATGGAAGACTTCCAACTGGACATCATGATCGGCGAAGGGCCGGCCGCACGCTCGATCAAGCTCGACCTGCCGCCGTTCACCCTGGTGGGCGCAACCACTCGTGCGGGCATGCTCACCAATCCGCTGCGTGACCGTTTCGGTATCGTGCAGCGTCTTGAGTTCTACAACATCGCCGACCTGTCCACGATCGTGACCCGCTCGGCGGGTATCCTGGGCCTGCCTATCGAGGACGAAGGGGCGTTTGAAATCGCCCGCCGTGCTCGCGGAACCCCGCGGATCGCCAACCGCTTGTTGCGTCGTGTGCGCGATTTTGCCGAGGTCCGTGGAAAAGGGCAGATCACCAAGGCCATCGCAGACCAGGCGTTGAACCTGCTGGATGTCGATGAGCGCGGGTTCGATCATCAGGACCGGCGCTTGCTGCTGACCATGATCGAGAAGTTCGACGGCGGTCCGGTGGGTGTCGACAACCTCGCGGCGGCGATCAGTGAAGAGCGTCACACCATTGAGGACGTTCTGGAACCCTATTTGATCCAGCAAGGCTATATGATGCGCACACCTCGTGGCCGTATGGTCACTCGGCATGCGTATTTGCACTTCGGCTTGAACATCCCTTCAAGGATGGGCGAGCGCCCGGTGCCGGACGAGTTGACCGACGATGCCGACGAATAAATACGGTCTGGACCGATTTATTCAGGGGTTTAGTGGTCTGACGGGCAGTCACGGCAGTGTGATGCCGGTCTTTTGGTTAAAAAACGATGAAAAACAGTTGCCTGGCCGGATTGGCAACCTGAGGAGTAAGCACTAGAGTATGCGCGCGCAAAACGGGGCTCAGTCGTTCGCACATCGCTGTCGCGTTTATTACGAGGACACCGATGCTGGCGGCGTCGTCTACTACGTCAATTACCTGAAATTCATGGAGCGGGCTCGAACCGAGCGTCTGCGGGAATTGGGCTTTGCCCAGTCTGCGATGGTCGGCGACGAGAACCTGTTGTTCGTCGTGCATTCCAGTGAGGCGCGGTATCACAGCCCTGCACGCCTGGACGACGAGCTGCTGGTCAGCGCCGAAGTGATCGAATTGAACCGTGCCAGCTTGCGCTTTCAGCAAAGCGTCAGGCGGGCTGCGGATAATGTACTGCTCTGCGAGGGGCAGTTTTTGGTGGCGTGTGTGCGCGCCGATAGTTTCAAACCCCGGGCCATTCCCGAAACTCTGCGTGCGGCCTTTGCCGGCCAGGGCGGCGCGGGTACACATTCAGAGCAGGAGATACAGCGTGGAAGCTAACGTCGTCGACCATACCTCCATGTGGAGTTTGGTCAGCAATGCCAGCGTGGTGGTTCAGTTGGTGATGCTGATCCTGGTGGCCGCATCGGTCACCTCGTGGATCATGATTTTTCAGCGCAGCGCCATGCTGCGTGCCGGCCGTCGTGCGCTGGACACCTTCGAGGAGCGTTTCTGGTCGGGCATCGACCTGTCCAAGCTGTACCGTCAGGCTGGCAGCAATCCTGATCCGGATTCGGGCGTCGAGCAGATCTTCCGTGCAGGCTTCAAGGAATTCTCCCGTCTGCGCCAGCAGCCTGGCGTCGACCCTGACGCAGTGATGGAAGGTGTGGCGCGTGCCATGCGCGTTGCCATCTCCCGCGAGGAAGAGAAGCTGGAGCAGAGCCTGCCGTTCCTGGCCACCGTCGGTTCCACCAGCCCGTATGTCGGTCTGTTCGGCACCGTGTGGGGGATCATGAACTCCTTCCGAGGCTTGGCCACCGCACAGCAGGCCACCCTGGCAACTGTCGCCCCGGGTATCGCCGAAGCACTGATCGCTACCGCCATCGGTCTGTTCGCCGCAATTCCTGCAGTAATCGCCTACAACCGTTTCGCCGCCCGTGGCGAGAACCTGATCGGCCGTTACTACACATTCGCCGATGAATTCCAGGCGATCCTGCACCGTAAAGTGCACACCAGCGAAGACTAAGCAGGTATTTCCCCATGGCTTTAATCGCTCGCGGCCGACGCAGCAAACGCAAGCCGGTCGCCGAAATGAACGTGGTGCCTTACATCGACGTGATGCTGGTGCTGCTGGTCATCTTCATGGTGACCGCGCCCATGATTAACCAGGGCGTGAAAGTCGATCTGCCCAAGGTCTCCAGCGAGGCCTTGCCGCAGGACAACAACAACCAGGTCCTGACCATTTCGATCAAGGCTGACAAGACCTACTACTGGAACCTTGGCAGCGAAGTCGACACCGACAAGCAGATGGACAAGGCCATGACCTTGCCGCAGCTGACCAGCGCCGTGACCAAGATCATCGCCGCCGGTCGTGAAGCCGGCAAGCAGACCCAGGTGTTCATTCGCGGTGACAAAACCGTCGATTACGGCGCAGTGATGGGCACCATGGGCGGATTGCAGAAGGCCGGGGTCGGGAACGTTGGTCTGATTACCGAGGCACCCTGATGCAGCCGATTCGAGAGCCGTCAGCCTCGGAAAGCTACTTTTGGCCGTCTGTCTGGGCCGTGGCCCTGCACGTCCTGATTTTTGGTCTGTTGTTCGTCAGCTTTGCCATGACGCCGGAGCTGCCTGAAGCCAAGCCCATCGTTCAGGCAACGCTCTATCAGTTGAAGTCCAAGAGCCAGGCAACCACCCAGACCAACCAGAAGCTAGCTGGCGAGGCCAAGAAATCCGCTGCACGACAAACCGAAGTCGAGCAGATGGAGCAGAAAAAAGTCGAGCAAGAAGCGATCAAGGCGGCGGAACAAAAGAAAGCCGATGCCGCTCAAAAGGCCGAGGAACAGAAGGCCGAGGAAGCGAAGAAAGCCGACGAGGCGAAAAAGGCCGATGACGCCAAGAAAGCCGAAGCCAAAAAAGCCGACGACGCCAAGAAAGCCGCAGAAGAGAAACAATTGGCTGATATAGCCAAGAAGAAAGCCGAAGACGACGCGAAGAAGAAAGCCGAGGAAGACGCCAAGCGCGCGGCTGCCGAGGAAGCCAAGAAACAGGCTGCCGAGGATGCCAAGAAGCAGGCTGCTGAAGACGCGAAGAAAAAGGCTACCGAAGACGCGAAGAAAAAAGCGGCTGAGGATGCCAAGAAAAAGGCTGCTGACGACGCCAAGAAGAAGGCCCAGGATGCTGCCCGTAAATCGGCGGAAGACAAGAAGGCGCAAGCACTGGCCGACCTGCTCTCCGACAAGCCGGAACGCCAACAGGCGCTGGCCGATGAACGTGGTGACGAAGTTGCTGGGAGCTTCGATGACTTGATTCGCTCGCGAGCTGCGGAAGGTTGGGCACGTCCACCTTCAGCGCGCAAGGGCATGACGGTTGTCTTGCAGATCGCCATGCTGCCGGATGGAACAATCACTTCGGTGACGGTGAACAAGTCCAGTGGCGATGGTCCGTTCGACAGTTCGGCAGTAGCAGCGGTCAAGAACATTGGTCGTTTGACAGAGATGCAGGGTCTGAAACCTTCGGATTTCGCACCTTACCGGTCATTCAAGATGACATTCACACCTGAGGATCTAGCCTTGTGATTAACCTTCTTCGAGGATTGCTTGTCGTTCTGTGTTGCGCAGCGGGTTTCGCCGCTGCCGACGAAAAGAACATTCTGGTCACGAGCGGCAGCGACCGTGCCACGCCTATCGCAGTGGTGCCTTTTGGCCTGCAGGGCGGTAGCGTCTTGCCTGAAGACATGGCCAAGATCATCAGCAACGACCTGCTGAACTCTGGCTACTACTCGCCCATTCCAAAGGAAAACATGATCAGCCAGCCGAGCCAGGCCAGCGAAGTCATTTTCCGTGATTGGAAAGCGCTGGGTGCCCAGTACGTGATGGTCGGTAGCATCGTGCCATCGGGCGGTCGCCTGCAGGTGCAGTACGCACTGTTCAACGTGGCCACCGAGCAGCAAGTGCTGACCGGGAACGTGTCGGGTACCACCGACCAGCTGCGTGACATGGCGCACTACATCTCCGACCAGTCGTTCGAAAAACTGACCGGCATCAAGGGTGCGTTCTCCACGCGCATGCTGTATGTCACCGCCGAACGTTTCAGCGGTAACAACACGCGCTACACTTTGCAGCGTTCGGACTACGACGGTGCCCGCGCAGTGACCCTGCTGCAGTCCCGCGAGCCGATCCTGTCGCCGCGTTTCGCACCGGATGGCAAGCGCATTGCCTACGTATCGTTCGAACAGAAGCGTCCGCGCATCTTCGTTCAACACATCGATACAGGTCGTCGTGAGCAGATCACCAACTTCGAAGGCCTGAACGGTGCACCTGCGTGGTCCCCGGATGGCAGCAAGCTGGCGATGGTTCTGTCCAAAGACGGCAACCCCGAGATTTATGTGATGAACCTGGCTTCGCGTCAGCTTTCGCGGGTCACCAATGATTCGTCCATCGATACCGAACCTTTCTTCGGTAAAGATGGCTCGACCATTTACTTCACATCCGATCGTGGTGGCAAACCACAGATCTATAAAACGAGCATTAACGGTGGCGGCGCTGAACGCGTCACTTTCATCGGTAACTACAATGCCAACCCTAAGTTGTCGGCTGATGAAAAGACGCTGGTCATGATCCATCGTCAAGATGGCTTCACAAACTTCAAGGTAGCAGCCCAGGATTTGCAGCGCGGTAGCGTAAAAATCCTTACAGACAGCAACCTTGATGAGTCGCCTACTGTTGCGCCCAACGGCACCATGGTAATCTACGCCACCCGCCAGCAGGGCCGGGGAGTCTTGATGCTCGTGTCCATTAATGGACGCGTAAGGCTCCCGCTTCCTACCGCTCAAGGCGAAGTCAGAGAACCTTCCTGGTCCCCTTACCTGAACTGACGCGGCGCTTTACGTTTTACTTAACACACTGGGGTTCATTAGGAGTTTCACGATGGAAATGCTGAAGTTTGGTAAATTTGCTGCGCTGGCTCTGGCCATGGCTGTAGCTGTAGGTTGCTCGTCCAAAGGCGGCGACAATGCCGGTCAAGGCGCTGCTGTAGATCCAAACGCTGGTTACGGCGCTAACACTGGTGCCGTTGATGGCTCCCTGAGCGAAGAAGCTGCTCTGCGCGCAATCACCACTTTCTACTTCGAATACGACAGTTCTGACCTGAAACCAGAAGCCATGCGCGCTCTGGACGTTCACGCCAAGGACCTGAAAGCCAACGGCGCTCGCGTCGTTCTGGAAGGTAACACTGACGAGCGCGGTACCCGCGAATACAACCTGGCACTGGGCGAGCGTCGTGCGAAAGCCGTTCAACGCTACCTGGTTCTGCAAGGCGTATCGCCAGCTCAGCTGGAACTGGTTTCCTACGGTGAAGAGCGTCCAGTTGCTACCGGCAACGACGAGCAATCCTGGGCTCAAAACCGTCGCGTCGAACTGCGTAAGTAATTTGACATGCGAACGTGCCGCCGTGCTTTAACCGTTTTGGCTCTCACTCTTCCTCTTGCAGCGATGGGTGCGGTTCCTGTGGTCGATGACAACTCTGGCTCCGCTGGCAGCAGTTATCCGCCATCGGGTTATGGTACGGCGGGCGCCTACGCCGGAGGCGGGGCTACGGCCCAGCCTTCGGCGCAAGGTCAGCTGTTCATGCAGTTGCAGCAAATGCAGGATGAAATTTCGCGCTTGCGCGGAATCGTCGAAGTCCAGCAGAACGATATCCAGCAGATGAAGCAAGAAGCGCTGGATCGTTACAAGGACCTGGACTCCCGCATCGGAGCTGGCGGCGCACCTGCCGCACCAGCTGCCAACAATTCAGGTTCCGACGGCGGCACCAATGCCGGCGGAGCACCCGCAGCACCTGCCGCAGGTGCTGGCGGTCAAGTACCGCAAAGCAGCACCGAGCCCGGTGATCCGGCGAAAGAAAAGCTCTACTACGATGCTGCTTTCGACCTCATCAAGGCCAAGGATTTCGACAAGGCCAGCCAGGCGTTCTCGGCGTTCCTGCGCAAATACCCCAACAGCCAGTATGCGGGCAACGCCCAGTACTGGCTGGGTGAGGTGAACCTGGCCAAGGGTGACCTTCAAGGTGCCGGCCAGGCCTTCGCCAAAGTGAGCCAGTTGTACCCAAAGCACGCCAAGGTGCCTGACTCGCTCTACAAGCTGGCAGATGTCGAACGCCGCCTCGGTCACACCGACAAGGTCAAAGGCATTTTGCAGCAAGTCGTCGCCCAGTACCCTGGTACTTCGGCGGCTCAACTGGCTCAACGGGACCTTCAGCGTCTCTGATAGCCGGTCAGCTTGACCCTTGATTCAAGAAAGCCGCGCGTTGCGCGGCTTTTTTCGTTAGAATCTCGCACCCGAAATTCCGGTATTGATTACGCTTTTGTAGATTCTGCGAGCGCAGGGTGTACAAAAGTGCCTGACGGAGGCGGATGGCCTGTTTAGCCGTTACGCCCGTGGCCCTTATGCAAGACACATTACGCATCACCGAAGTTTTTTACTCTTTGCAGGGTGAAACGCGCACGGCAGGCTTGCCTACCGTTTTTGTGCGCCTCACTGGCTGCCCATTGCGCTGTGGCTATTGCGACAGCGAATACGCCTTCAGCGGCGGCACCATCCAGACCCTGGACTCGCTCATGGAGCAAGTTGCCAGCTATCGTCCGCGCTACGTGTGCGTCACGGGCGGCGAGCCTTTGGCCCAACCTAACGCCATCCCGCTGCTCGAGCGCCTGTGCGACGCCGGCTACGAGGTGTCTCTGGAAACCAGCGGTGCGCTGGACATTTCCAAAGTCGACCCCCGGGTGAGTCGCGTCGTCGACCTGAAAACACCGGGTTCGAAAGAGGTGGCGCGCAACCGCTATGAAAACATCGAGCTGCTGACCCCCAACGATCAGGTCAAGTTCGTCATCTGTTCCCGCGAGGACTACGACTGGGCAGTTTCCAAGCTGATCCAGTACGGCCTGGAGCGGCGGGCTGGTGAAGTGCTGTTCTCGCCAGTTGCCCATGACATGCGCCCCAGAGACCTGGCGGACTGGATCGTCGCGGATAATCTGCCGGTAAGAATGCAGCTGCAATTGCATAAAATTCTCTGGGACGACGAACCTGGACGCTGACATGAAGGAACACACCATGACTGAGAAACGCGCGGTAATCCTGTTGTCCGGCGGCCTTGATTCGGCCACTGTGGTCGCCATGGCCAAGGCCGACGGCTACACCTGTTACACCATGAGCTTCGATTACGGCCAGCGCCACCGCGCCGAGCTGAAAGCCGCAGAGCGCGTGGCGAAGGATCTGGGCGTGGTCGAGCACAAGGTCATCGGCCTGAACCTGAACGGCATCGGCGGCTCGGCACTGACCGACAGCAGCATCGCCGTCCCGGAAACTCCAGGCGAAGGCATCCCTGTCACTTACGTGCCTGCGCGCAACACCGTGTTCCTGTCCCTCGCGCTGGGCTGGGCTGAAGTGCTGGGCGCCCGCGACATCTTCATCGGCGTCAACGCCGTGGATTACTCCGGCTATCCGGACTGCCGCCCGGAGTTCGTGGAGTCCTTCGAGCGCATGGCGAATCTGGCGACAAAGGCCGGCGTGGAAGGGCAGGGCTTCACCATCCAGGCGCCGCTGCAAATGCTGAGCAAGGCCGATATCGTCAAGGCCGGCACCCGCCTGGGCGTCGACTACAGCCTGACCGTTTCCTGCTATCAGGCCGACGATCTAGGCCGCGCCTGCCGCAAATGCGACAGCTGCCGCCTGCGCGCAGAAGGCTTCGCCGCAGCCGGTTTGCCGGACCCGACAAATTATTTTTAATTTTTTTCGATAAGGTATTGAATTACTGAGAAATTACAGTAAGATACGCACCACCACGAAGCGGGTCGTTAGCTCAGTTGGTAGAGCAGTTGGCTTTTAACCAATTGGTCGTAGGTTCGAATCCCACACGACCCACCATCTTCGAAACCCGAGAGGTCCACGCAAGTGTGAATTCTCGGGTTTTTTTTCGTCTGGAACAAAGTGGGCCGGGCATTTGCGCTGTGGTTTGGGCTTTCGCCGAATGTGCAGACATGCAGCCGTCTGAGGCGAACAGTAGTTTCGGGTCGATGTGATGTCAATATTGATCACGGCGTCCGCTGGGACGAGCCCGTCACCAGATGTCAATGCAATAGCGGTCCGAAACAGATAATGGTTGGTTGATGCAACTGGCTTTCAGGCCGCAGCCATCAGGGTCTTCCTCGGTTAGAGAGATGTCCCGTACGACCCAGCCCGGTGACCAAATCCCCTCTGATGATATTCCAGGCCAGCCGATCTGAAATTGTTACCAAGAGTAAGATTTGATTCCGACTCTCCTCGCCATCAATTCGAGCAGCACTGAATGCTCGGAATATTCATCCACCGACTGTGAAGGCGGAAGCCCAAGGTCTTCCCACCAGGTCCCCGGCCCATCCCAAGGCAGTTCATGACTCAGTGCAGTCCCGGCCGGTAGCATCGCTTGTTCCAGGGTGGAACGTTCCGAGTCGAGACTGGAGCAGGGCGCTGGCAGCTTCAAGTCCTGGCTCCCAGGCAGCCCGCAGAGAAGCCTGGAACCGCGCACTGGATGAGTCTCAACGATCTGACTGGGCTCTGTCGCAGCAGGCGGGGGAAGCGCCAGACGCTCTGCATGCGGATCTGGCCCTGTTCCCAGCCCTGCATGCTCGTCCACTCTGCGCTCGAACGCTATCGCTCCTTGCATCAAGCTTCGCTCATGCAACACCGCGCGCATGTGTTCGTAGTCGACCTCGATGTAACTCAGCGTCGTCGCAATGTTCGAATGGTTCAGCAAACTCTTGGTGATGTGGATGTTCCGCTCGGGCTGCTTCATCAAGTCTGTTGCGATCGTGTGGCGGAACCGGTGGGGTGACATCCGAATGCCGATGTGCCGAGTCAGCTTCTTGTACATGCCCTCGATCTGATCGGTGTTCATGACCTTGGACCGGTAATGCCTGGAAAACCGGTTTACGTTGAACAGCTGATCGTCTGGCTCGAACCCTGTCTCACGGGCCGCTTCCAAAATCCGCGAGATGTGCGGTTCAAGGCCGGGTGCGATCGGGATAGAGAACTCTCGGTGGGTCTTTTCTGTATCAGCCTGGACGGTGATGATCTTGTTGGCCCAGTCAACGTCACGATATCGCAGGGTCAGTAGTGCATTCAGCCGGATACCCGTGTAGTAGAACATTTCATACACGCTGAGCCAGAACCAGGCTGGCGTTATCCGAGCGCGTTTCCCCGTGGTGCGCTCTTCAGTAATCAACGACCTGAGCCAGCTTCGCGCCAGTTTGATCGCGTCGCGGGCAACCGTTTTGCTTGGGCGTTTCGGTGGCACGACGGATGTTTTCTTGAACGGATTTACGGTGGCATGGACCAGCGTTCCATGCTCCATCGCGTACCCCCAAATGGTGCGCAGATGACTGGAATAGGTGTTCCAGCTCTCCTTGGTCAGACCACGCTCAAGCTCCTTACGACGCCACCCAAGCACTGCTCGGTGATCGATCGAGTCAGCCGCGCAGTCATCACCGAAGTAACGAAGCAAGGCGCGTGTTGCCGCGAGGTAAGTTCTCTCGCTTGAGTCCCTTAGAACATGAGTGAAGATGTAATCGCGAGCGAGGGCCATGGGTCCGTTCATTCTGCGTCCCCCGACGGTCCCATCTCCACGTTCAAACTTGGATTGTCGAAAGGCACCTCGGCGAAGATCGTCAGCGGGTCCTTGAGCAGATAACCCCGAAGTACTTTGGTCCTCCTTGGACCGGTCACTTTGCACGTCCAGATGTTCAAGCATTTCTCCGTCTTGATGTGTAGTTTTTGTTTTTCGAAAGCCCGTTGCACCAGTTGCCAGGCTTCCACCTTGCGCGCCGTGGCCTGGCCTTCCACTACTGGGAATTCCTGCACGAAGCGTTTGAAGATGCCGGGCGTCACCAGCATCGCGGTCCCGGATACCGTGTGGATCAGGGCTTTAGTGTCATTGATGATGATTCGGCGCGAGATAAGGCCGTTCCGCAGCCAGGCCACGAAGCCGGCGCCGAGCTCGACGGGTTCGTTCGTAACGGATGCTGTGCGCCCGGTTGGTTCGTTCTCTGAGGGATGGTCTGCCTCTGTTGATACAGCCTCTTCGGGACTGGCCCGCTGAGTTGCTGGATTGCTCTGAATGGGCGACTCGGTCCCAGTGGTGACGTTGTCCAGAAGATCCAGTAATGCAGCAATATCGGCAGGGGCGGTATCGACGTGGGCCGTACCGGGGACAGGTGTAGCCGATATGGTGGGCTGCTGCGCAGGCACGCTCGCGGCCAGTGGTGAACGGTCCTCAGTGCCATCTTCCGGACTGCCTGCTTCCACCGTGACAGTGCCCCCAAACGCCGCCGGGCGATCTTTCGAATCAGTCCATATCAGCGCCGGCGATAACCTCAAAAGGGTGAATGTGTTCTTCCAGCCTTTGCCGTTGTCGATGCTGGCTTTCCAGATCGCTTTGTCCTGCGCATTGACCTGGATGACCCCCTGATCCTGCAGCATGTTGAAGAACGGAGCGTTGGAGCTTGGGACGCCTTCGACTCCCTGCGTGAGCAAGTAGGCCCGCAGTTGGTCGGCAATAGGTTTGCTGACGAGCCACAGGGCATCCTCGGTGAGCCAGCCATCCGATGGCCCATCGGGCTGGTTGAGTTTGAATTTGTCCCGCACCAGATGGCGCAAGCCGTCCGCCAATTGCCGCTGTAGAGACTGCTTGGGCGCAGCAAGGGCGCGGGACGGATTGCCGCCCAGCTCCTGGGCGACGGATGCGCGATCTGCCTGCACTACGATCTCGCCCAGAATGCCTGCGTGCTCGTATTGGCCCGCCAGCACGAAGATCAGTTGCGACCAGGCCTCGGGAAATCCACTGAGCCAGTCGAGGATCTCAGGTGACAGGATTTGCGTGTAGATGAGCGCTGCGGCTGCCCCGTGCAACTGGTAGTCGCGACCCTTCGAATACCTGAAGCGGTACGGTTGCTTGATGGGGCCGTGCCATGGATGCCAGACCTTCCCGTTCTGCAGTTCGACGTGAAGATCGACCGCCACCTTCCCGATGTCGTGCAGCAAGGCTCCGTATGCCGCTGAAGCAGTCCAGGCTTCCGCTTGCGCTGATTGAGACTCCGGCGGTGCACCTATTGGCAGGAGGTAGGCTTGGCGGATTTTCAGCGCATAGGCGACGATCTCCAGGCCGTGATCAAGCATTCCGCCAAGGTGTGCATGGTGGTGGTTTTCCGAGGCGGGGAGCTGCTGGACCAGTTCTGCATAGCGCTGCAGAGGCTTGCGATAGAGCTCGGCGAACTGCTGCCTCGACAGTGAGGCGCGTTGCCAGATGTTCTCCAGCAACGCCTGCCGACGTGGCGAGGCGAGGAGGGTGGCGCTCTGTTCCGACTGTAGAAACTCGCCGGCGCATAAGACCTCCTCAGTTGACGGCTTGGTTCGGCGGAAGAGAGAAAACATGGCCAGCTCCAAAATCGAATTCAGGGGCAGGCTTTTCTTCTATCCGAGGGGGATGGTTCAACGAGAAAACGGTTCTCGTGGTGACATGGATTTTGAAAAGCGCTGCCCGGTCGTACAATTGTGGGGCGGGGCAAATCGGGGAGTCTGTAGGGCGAGGTCTGAAATGGGCGAAGGGTGCTTCCTACACTAAGCACAGGTTGGGATGATGGTTTCCTACAGCAAAATCAGAAACATCTCAGAGGCCGCGTAGGACCGCAAAACACGGCCGGGACACCGTAGCCCTTTGCGGAGCAAGCCCTTTCGGGTAAGGCTTTTACCCTTCAAAACCCATTACATTCGCGTGAAACCCTTTGGTTCCGGGCCTTTTGCCATTTCAGGCATCGGGCAGGTGAAGTCGGGCCTCCATGGCATCATGGAGAATCCGGACGATTTCCATTACCTGATCGTCTGCGATGCGATAGAAGACCACGTGCCTCGGATGCTGGACCAACCCATGTACATCCTCTGCACGTTTTCTTGAGTGGGTCAGGTGAAAACTTTTCAGTCCCGATCCTAACTCGTCTCGCATGCTGCTGCCGATCCGACTGGGAGCACGGGCCAAATCCTCAAAAGCAGTTCGCAACAGTTGCTGATACCGGAGCCTGGCTTCGGTACCGAACTGTGTCTGGGTGTATTTCAGGATATCGGTGATATCGGAGCGGGCAGTGTGGGAGATGCGGTATCGCGTAGGGCTCAATGCTTGTCTCCAGCCAGGGCAGCGGCCTCATTGCCGATCTCGGCCAGAAAGTCCCCCAACTCGTCGCCGTTCACTTCTGTGAAGCGGCCCTGCTCCAGATCCATCAACCCGGTCGAGGTGGCACGGCGCAAGGCTTCGAGCTTGGCGTTCTCCTCGGCCTCACGCCGTTCAAGAAGTCGCAGGCCTTCCCGCAGAACCTCGCTGGCATTCTGGTAGCGGCCCGACAGGACCAAGTCGTTGACGACTTTTTCCAGGTGGTCGGTTAGGACGACGTTTCGGGTGGCCATGATGTGCTCCGCGAGTGTAGGGAGAAATGGATCTGGTTGGCAGATTATGCCATCCGGGTTGCGCCTTCGTCATTCTCGACGTATATAGGATCCAATTTCGCAAGGATTGCGTAGGAGGTAACGTTGGGAACGCACAAAAGTCAGGCTGAATGCCAGAACTGCCATCATTCGATGGTGCCAAGGGTGGTCTTCTCCGAAGGTCGCCCCTCTCACTCGATCTGCCCCTTCTGCGGGCTGCTCTACAAAGATTTCAACCCGTACGATGGCGCAGCGGCTTTCGCCTTTGGTACGTTCATCGGTCGGGTTTGGAAAATGGCACCGGTGGAAAAAGGGTTCGTGGATGCACTGACCCACAGCGGTCTCACTGTTGTATCCGCCAAGCGGATATTTGCGGTTCTCAAATTGATCACACTCATTGCCGTGTTGGCTTTGATACGTATGCGTTGATGGAGGTGCAGAAATGCCTGTCAAAACTTCCCATGGATTCGCTGAGACACTTGGCCGCGTCATCGGATCGACCGTAGGCTTTTTCGTTTCTGGTGATCACTCGGCGTTGCGGTGGGTGAAGCGTGCGGTCTCTGCCTGCCTGGTCTTGTTTATGGTGAATTACCTCGGCCGTGCGATGGCCGAGGTGGTTGTGACGCTGATGGTTTTAGCGTTCGTGATTTGGGCGATCGCTCGCAATGGCTCCTCGAGCGAATCGACGGATTCTGAGATTTATGAGCCTTCTGAGGAGACTGATGATTCACCATTGGCAAGTAACGATCCTTATGCGCAAAACGACCTGAATCACCCCCTGCTTCGTGAAAGCGACTTCAACTGGCGAGACAAGGAGTGAGGGCCCCACCAGGCCCTCTCTTGTAGGTTTACTCTTTGGCGGTTGCGATCGATTTTATGCCCTTTTGAGCCATGGCTCCTGCGTTGCTTCCGGCTTGCTGCACGGACTTGCTACCGTCTGATAGCGCAGACATCAAATTTCCGGAGCTCACGCCTGCCCACAACAGTGCTGAGATCCAGAATGTCGGAAAAATCAAAAACATGGCGGCCATGACGAAGTTCAGGATGGCGTCTTGAGTCGCCGTGTTTATCCCCATCACCGGATCGAGGCTGAGGTGCGGTGAGCCTTTCCCGTAAAGCGCATCCAGAATGGTGCTGTCGACCCATCTCGCCAGCTGAAACCAGAAGTCGACGAAGATCAGCGCGAAGAAGACCACGGTCATGGTCATTGTCGTTTTAAGTTGGTAGGCACCGATCACCAGGACGAGCGGGATGCATATCACCATCGCCATTTTTAGAAACGCCATGATCATCGGCAGCGCCTGGCGCACCATATCCATCGCCGGAAAATAAGCGAGTGACCCCATGGCCACGCCAAGTGTGCCGCCTGCGCGAGCAACTCCGTTCCAGACGGTTCCTCCTACCTGGCCACCGTAGTCGGAATACACTTCCCCCAAGGCCTGTCTGGAAGGGGAAACAAGCTGCCTGATCAAGGCATCATTCACGTTATCGCTAGGCAACCAGTTGGCCCAGGCCAGTACTCTGGTAGTAAGTCCTGGATCGATCTGTTCCTGAATCCTGTGTTTGAGCCCTGTGGCTGGATCCGACCACCATTGCTTGCAGGTTGGATATCCACCGCCACCTGAAACTTCGGGAAGTCCAACATCTCGGCTGGCATCGTATGGCCAGAGGGAGCGAGGGGTTTTGGAGTAGTCCGTGTCGTAGTAACCGGGGGTTGTCATGAAGAAATGCGAGCCGATCCAGTTCAGGTCATAGTACATGTGGTTGTTGTGCGCACTTCCTCCCAGCTCTGGCTGGCGCATGAACACCCTCGCTCGCGAAGGGCCGTAGCAGTCGTGGGTGAAGTCTGCAATTTCCTGAGCCAGTAGCGGATTGTTGATCCGTGCGTCATCGACATCCATCCGCATTTGCCTGAGGTCAGTGCCACATGGGATAGCGGCTACTGCCCCGTTGGTGATTCCCTTGGACAAGGCATGCATGAACGCCCACCAGACCGGCATCTGCGCACTTTTGCCCGCCAGGCTGCTGAACGTTGTGTTCCATCCCGTATCGGTGGGTAGCGGTAGTCGGTACTGACACTGCTGAGCCCGGGCCTGGTCGAACTCAAGGGTGGCGAAGCTGACATTCACTGCCGGCACGCCACACAGTGCTACGACCACGTAGCCGACGTAGACGTTGGTCTCGATTCGAGCCAGCGACAGGACGCCTTTGTTGCCCTCGTCGGCACCCTCACCGCGGACCTTCAACCACTCCCTGATTACGATGATGCAGAAGGGAACGGCGAACAGCCCTGTGTCCTGAATCATCGCCCAGATCCCGTTGTTGATGATCCAGCCGACCAGGGTGAGGTAATACTCCAGGTAATCGTTCGTGTAGAGCGTCATGCGAGGGCTCCAGGCTGGAACGCCAACCGGCTCACCTCGATCAGCGCCACGAGCAGCGCGACGAGGATCTCGACCCTGCGCAGGCGTTTGCTGTGGGTCATTCTCGCCTGTTCAGGGAGGCGCGCTTTGAGCTTGAACCAGGCGAATGCGAGGCCGACGTAAAGCATCAAACGCCAGGTAAGCAGAATTGCGTAATGGTTGGCTCGCCATTGCTCCCACGCTTCCATGCTTCCGAAGAGGCGAAGAAGTGCGACAGTGATCACCATCGCCACAACGCTCAGTACCAACAGCACCACGGCGGTCTTCAATGCGCCAGCAATCATTGCCCGCATTCGATGTCGAGGGGGCTTCAGGGAAAGGTCTTGAGGTTCAATCATGAGCGGATCCTTAGCGGTTCGGTTTGGGTGACTGCAACTGGTTCAGACGGCCCGTCTCAGGATCGCCCTGGAACACGCCTCGGGAGTTTTCAGACCTGGACCTGCTCCTCTCGATGATCTTCATCGGGGCGTTCTGTGCGAGCTGCTGGCGCATGTCGAGCTCGATCTTCAGGTTGCCGATTTCCTGCTGCAGAACCGCGCTCTGTTGGTTCACGGCCTGCACGGCCAAGTCATTGGCGGCGACGTTGGGTTCCTTGCTGCCTGCCATCATCGTGCGCTGGAGGGCCAGAGCTTTCTCCAGGACATCCGAAAGGGCGATCTCTGATGCGAGTCGACGGGCGAGCAGATCCTGGTCCCGTTCGTCTTTCAGTGCGCTGACGACGCCTCGGGTGATGGGCAGCGAGTTGCTGCTGGCAGCCTGAAGGTTTTCGACAGACATGGCTTTGCTGCCGGTGAGCAGATCCTGTAGCGCCTGAAGCTTGGTCTCGTAGGTTTCCTGGATCAGCGGGGTGAGTCCTACGCCTGCAGAGGTCACGGTTTTCTGGCAGCTGTCACAGGTCTGCTGTTGCTGCTCTCCAAGAACGCGATTGGCAAAGATCGTTGCCTCTTCCGGCGAGCTCCAGACGTTGCAGATCAGGCCGTTATTGCAGGTCTCCTTGCTAATCGAGGAGTTGTCGCCGGAGCTGCGTTTGTTCAGCAGGTTGTACCCGGCCTTGGCCACGTCGCTGACGATGCGAATAGGTTTCTGCCCGGAGCCTCCCGCTCGATCGCCACCCACCCACGTGACGCCATCGTTGCCGCCTTTCTTCTCGACCTGCTCAATGGCTGAAACCGCGTCGGTGTTTCCCGCCAAGGTTTGAGTCATGGCCTGGCCTTCCGCAAGTTTGCCCCAGCCCATCTGGTTGCCAGCGACGTCGGCCATCTTGTCGGCAATGGCTCGGCAGGTGCCTTTGGAGCGATCAAAGTCGAGCCTGGCCTGCAGGATGCCGTTGGTGATCAGGTTGTAGAGCGCCGGGTTGGCGCGCTGGAGAATCAGGGCGGGCAGGGACGCCACGGCACTGGTAGCGTTTGAGACCACCGAGGTCATGATGTTCTGAAATCCGGCTGTCGCGCCATTCAGCTGGTTCTCCAGGGTGTTGCTCAGGCTCATGTTTCCGCAGATTGGGTTGCTGCTCCAGCCGCCTCCCACCGAGATGCTGTCCATGTTGCCGGCGCTCCCCATTGTTACCGCGCTGCCCCCGCCGATGCTGTACAGCACATCGTCACCGATCACGGCGCCGGAGGAAGAGGCGTTGATGGGATCAGCAGCCGTCGCCAGTGCACTGGCGACACTGCAGGCGAAACCGATCGCCCAGTGTTTGAGTTTCATAGCGTGCTCCGATCGGTACTTGTCATTGGAAGTCAGTGCTGCCCAGGAACGTCTGGCCGCGTTGTTGGCAGCAGGAGTACGGCCGCCACAGCGCCCAGGCGTAGCCACCATCCAGAGATTCGATCTGTGGGCCGACGCTGGGGAATGTGGCGCAGGAGGGGCTCATCATTGGAGAGAGTTCCTGCCACTTGCCGGTCAGGGGGTTGCCCTCCCAAAGCGGACCGGCCGGCCAGTAGCCCCAATAGGGCAGGGCGAGCATGGGCAGGTATACGTGTATCTGCCCGGGGCGGGTTGTGATGTCGCCGGCGCGCTGGGCGATCACTGCTGCGGTCTTGTAATCGTCGGTCTGATGCAGGAAGCCACTGCGGGGGTAGAGGTTGCCCCAGTGATTGGCGAGCAATGTGCTCCCGACCTCTCGCAGCCCAGGAGTCAGTGCCTCGGGGAATACGGACTCGGGTACACCGTTGCGCCAGGCGATGGGATCTTTGCTGCTCAAAAAGTACGGCACCAACGGAAGGGTGGCGCCCCGGCAGATGTACCCCGATGCGCTGGCAAACTGGCTGAAGGTCGCACCGCCGGGATGCCCGATGACATCCGCCTCCTTGAACTTGATGATGTCGTGCTCGCTGGCGTGGCCGTTGGTACCGTCACCGCCGGCTTGAGCTGTCGGGGTAGGAGAGCCCATGCCGGACATCTCCACCCAAGGACTTGAGCCGGTGCTTGAGTAGGCCGTGACCACTGCGTCGGGGACATAGTGATGAACCTTGGTTGAGGTTTTGACCTTGCATCCGACCGGTGTGCATAACAGCCAGTAGCAGATGCCGACGACCTTGTACTCCATGCAAAGCGGTGAGGCCGTCGAGCTGACGATTGCTGCGGTCGTGATTGCGGCTGAGGCCGAAAAGGAAAGCCCCATGGCCATGCTGAACAGCGCAGGACGCAGCGCTGGGGATGAGCTCATCATTCCAGTTCGCCTCGCGCTTGTTTGATCCTGGCGACGGCCTCGGACACGTTGGTCCGGCCGTAGACGACGTACTTGCGATCCACTACGACAGCAGGAACCTTTAACACCCCCATGCTCCAGGCATCGGTTACACCCTGCTGGGCGTGAGCGAGCTCGCGCTGTAGCTGCATGCCAGCAGGACTTGCGAGGTAGGTCTGGAGGGTTGTCGGCGCCTGGTTAAGATCAGGGGAGAGGCTGTCAGTCAGCCGATCTTCGAGTCGTCGCTGCTCATCGAGCAGGATGATTCGTGCATCGCCTGCATTGGTCACTGGGTTGGCTTGATCGGTGATGACCCACACCTCTGCCTGAGCGTGGGCGCTGATACACAGAAGCGCTGTTGCCAGTAACTGTCGCGCAGTAAGGCTGATACTTGGGGAGGAAAGAATCATGGTGCTGTACCTGGAAAAATTCAGGTACAGCAAACTGGAATGGGCGCCTAGGTTCAGTAGTAAATAGGATTTGAGACAGGCATGAATTTCCCTTCAATCACCCGTTTATAGCGGCTTGCGCGAGGTTTATCGTGGTTGAATCATCACTTCGGATGGATGGGGCGGAATGTGAGCGTTGATGAGCGAGTTGATCCGCAATGCATCGATCAAAGCCTGCTCGGCAATCTCAAGCTGAGGATGCAGCCGTAGCCAGTCCTGCAGCACGACGCGAAGCCGAGACTCGATGTCGCGACGATCCACTGCTCGAATCAAAACCTGTTGCAGCTGCTCAATCAGCACAGGCGCACAAACCTTGAGAGACGCCAAAGCTTCCTCCTCGGGCTGTTGAAGCAACCGGGTCAGGTTTTCGATCAGGTTCTGGGTCAGGGTATCCAGTGTTCTCATGCCGGGAGCTCCAAGGCCGTAGGTTGCTCGGGAAAGGTGATGATGTGGGGTTCGATACCTCGCGCCCGGTCCAGGTCGGCAGCGATCTGGATGGCGGCGCCGAGCTCGTCGACGCCCGTTGCCTGCATCACGTCGTAGCGTTGTTTCTTTTCTTCCGGTTCGGTCATAGCCAATGCCAGGTAGAGGCTGGGAGGAACTGCGCGGAACAGCACTTCCATGCTCTTCGACAGAATGACGCCCTCGGTGTACTTACCGCTCTCCTTACGGGCCGAAAGCATCAGGGCTTTTTGAGAGGGCGTCAGCTCACGGAATCGGGCGATTTTCTCTACCTCGTCCGGTGGCATGTTCAGGCAGATCCACCACTCAATCATGTTCAGCATCGGCGCAGCGGCCGGCGGCAAGTCGTCGACATTTTGGGTGGCGAGCCAGAACCAGGCGCCGAGCTTGCGCCACATCTTGGTAATCTTGACCGCGTAGGGTGAGAGCAGCGGGTTCTTTGTGATGATATGGCCTTCGTCGGTCAGCTTGACGATCGGCCGCCCCTTGAACTGATCCCGCTCGGCGATGTTGTTGACCGTGTTGAGCAGCGAGATATAGGCGATCGACAGCTGGGCGTTGTAGCCCTCGCGGGAATAGGTCGCCAGGTCAACGATGGTCAGATCCGCTTCCGGCCATGGCGTGCCTTCACGGTTGAACATCTCGCCGTCGGCGCCCATGCAGAACATGTCCATGGCTTCGGCCATTTCCAGCATACGGTTGCGTCGTGGCTCAGGCATTCCCTCCTGCATGCCTGCGGCGCGCAGGGCGTCGCGTACGTCCTGGGTCAGCACAATCCTCTGGGTGGCCACGCAGACTCTGGCAGCTTCGAGAATGCAGTGACGAATCGCGCTGCGGTCGGCGCGGGTGAGCCGGGCGTCCTCTTTTTCCTCGCCACCGGTAATCATCAAGCGAGCAACAATCTCCAGCTCGCCGAGGATGTCCCGCTGATCGTCCTCCTGACTTTCTAGATGGGCATCCGACGACTCCAGGTCTTCAGCATCGAGGATCTTCACCTGGTCAGGCGCCTCCACCAATCTGACTGCATCGGCGAAGGGCGCCAAGCTCACACCTGAGCCGGGCGAGAGTCGGATGCGGTTCACGCTCAATCCCAGGCGCTGAGCGAAATCACCCGTCAGGCCGAAGCTATTGCCTGCCTCCACGATGAACAGACGCGGCCTGTAAACGGCGATGAGTTGATTGACCAGGTTGTTCAGGCTTGCGGACTTGCCGGCACCGGTCGGGCCGAAGACGAACAGATGCGCATTCATCTGCCGGTCGAGCTTGTTCAGCGGGTCGACGGTCAGCGGTGCGCCACCGCGGTTGAACAGCGTGAGTCCGGGATGACCGGTACCTGTCGAGCGGCCCCAGACCGGAGCCAGGTTGGCAATATGCTGGGCGAACATCAACTGAGTGTGCCAGTCCAGCGCACGTCTCTGACTGGGGTCGAAATTAGCGGGTAGCCAGCGGATGTAGCTGTTAAGTGGCGCGACCTCATCTCGCGGCTCCACTGGCGCCATGCCGGCTCCCAACAAAGCGTTGCTGAGCTGCAGGCTGCGCTGTTGCAGCTGTGATTTGTCCTTCCCGCGTAGAAAGAACGCCACGCTGCCTCGATAAAGCTTGTGCTTGCGCCCCAGTAATTGCCGGGCGGTTTCAACATCTTCGCGAGTGAGGATCGAGGCCTGGGTGTCACCGACCGCTTTGCGCGACAACTGCTCCAGATGACTCTCCAACGTATCCTGGGGCGTGATGACTAGCGTTATGCAGAGGATGGTGTCTTCCGGCATCTTGTCGAAAAGCGCATTCAGCGCATCGCCGCCTTTGCGGGTTTCGCCGGTGATGTGCCCGGTCTTGGGAGGCTCGCGCAGGCGATCGAGCATGACCACCCGGTGGGGCATTGCATCGAAGCTCCACAGTCCATTCTTCAGGTCAGAGAGTGGCTCGCGATAGCAGAGGTTCTGTGAGAAGTCGGTACCGCTGGCGAGCGGGAGATCGCCTTCCTCAGTGATCGCTTCGTCTCCACAGACCAGCTCGTAGAAGCGACGCACATCTTCATCAGTGGGCCCAAGGTGATCGGGGCGGGGGTTGAACCAGTGGATCAGCCAATGACGAATCAACTGGCCATCCATTTGCCTGGCTTTGACGCCTGCGTTTGCCAGGCCGCCGACTAACCGATCGCAGATGATTTTCAGATAGGGGCCGGGCTCCTGGCCACGAACCTCTGCTCCACTTTTGGCGCGTCGGTAGACCACGATACGAACGCGGCGCTGCTGACCTCGCCAGGGCAATTGGCTAACTTTGGTGTCTTCGAACAGCCCTCCGGGCTTGGAGATCGCCTCAAGGTGTTGCTTGAACAGCTTGAGGTACAGCTCCGTGAAGGCAGTGCCCCGGGCGCGAGGCTGGATGTAGTTCTCCAACTGCTGCAGGTATTCGTCCCAACTCGTTTCGTCCTGGGCATACATCTGCACAACCCAGGGCGAGGTCTCCAGTTCGTCGAACGAGTCCTGCAGGGCGTTCTCCAGGGCGTCCCGTGCCTTGCGCAACCACTCTGGATCACGGCCCTCGGTACCGATTGGGGTCAACTCGAAGAAAGCGGCCCGCGACACGCCGTCCTCCAGAAGCATGGCCTTTTCGTCCGGCAGGTATTCCACCCAGGGGAGCAGATCCACGAATGATGGATTGACGTCGTACAGGCGGGATTCGTCTCCTGAGGTCGCTGGCTTGCGTTTCGGGTCCTTCCAGTTTTCAGGAGAGGGGATGCCGATTGCAGCCAGCCGGTCGAAGTAACGCTGTGATGCAGCTTCCAGTCTTTCGTTTTGTGGCACGACGGGCCGGTCATCCGGATCTGCGTGTCGGTTTCGCATCCGGGCCTTCATTCCTTCAAACAGCCTCATCAGTAGTCCTCCGTCCGCTCGCCTGGCATCGCGTACTGCACCCGCTGGTAGAGTGGAAATACCGTGGTGTAGCCTGGGATAGGCGCGGGATCAGAGCCTGCTAGATGCGGGAAGACGTACATCACCAGATCCGGGTTTGGCAGGCGCTTGAACTGGCTGTAAATCTCGTTCTGCGAGGTGCGAGCAAAAGCCTTGTTGGCTTCAACGGACGGGTTTTGATCCGCAGTCAAAGGCCGTCTCAACTCCAACCGGGCATCCATGAGCTGCCGGCCGCCAGCGCTTCCCAGCGAGCCTGTAGTGCCTTGGTCCCAGACATCCTGCATGGTGCTGTCGCCGTGGGGCAACAACTCGTCCTTGCTCGTCGCACAGCCTGATACGAACAGCGCAATCGCCATACAGGCGCAGGCCTGCGCGGCCAACTTAGTCGAGAGTGGTTGAGACATGCTCGGCTCCAGTGGTGTAGTCGACCTTGCGGCCCTTGAGTTCGTAATCGATGGTCAATTGCTGGTCCAGATGCACGGCGACTTTCGCCCCGGGCTGGACGTAGACGGCGGCAAAGGCCTGGCCGTAAAGCTTGTTGACCCAGCTGGAAATGTCATTGACGCCTTGGCCAATGATCTTGCCCATCGCTTCGCTGCCAGTGATGCCCGTCGTCACGGTTCCGCCGGGCGTCGTGATGATCGAAGAGCTGTTGCCATCAGACTTGATCAGTGATGCAGCGCCGGCACCTGCAGCGGTAATCAGCATCTGCGAGCCGATGTACTGCGAGGCATTGCTCTTACGGTCCCCGCTGATGCAGGGGATGCCATGCGGATCGCTGATCCAGCCCAAGCCGCCCTGGATGCCTTGTTGACCTCCATTGCTCTGGGTGGAATTGCCACTCGCCTCATCTGCTGGCGCAGGCAAGGTCCTCACCGTGCCGTCGTTGAACACGAAGGTCAGGCTGCGAATCTGCCCACGTACGCATGACAGCGTCCAGTCACCCGTCGCGTTACCAGTTGCCACCGCGCCGGAAACGTCAGGCAGGTCAATGCCGTTGGCGGTGAGGTTGTCCGGGCCAATCAGCACCTTGAACGGGTAGGGGTCGTTGACTGTTCCATCGATCGGAATTCGCCCGATCAAAGCGGACATGGCGACAGAGCCCATCAGTGTCGAGTTTTGCGGAAGGGTGTAGGACTTGCGTACGTGCTTGCGTGCCTCCTGTGCCGTCGGTTCACTGATGACTGCCTGCGCGCTGGTGTTCAACACGTTCTGGCCGCGATCGAGCGCAGCGCCAAAAGATGTCGGAAAGCTGAAGCCGTTGGCGGCCTGAGTCGAGCCTGTGGGGATCGGCTTGCCGTTAGCATCCACCGGTGTAGCGTCCTGAGGATCGATCCAGATCAGCTCAAGGTCCGGTGCGCCCTTGAAGTTCTGGCCATCGCCAGGTTGCACGCCGAAGCCGATGGGCAAGTCGGTTTCAAGGGCATTGCTGACGCTTGCGTTTGTGGCCAGCGACTCATACTGCTGCTTCAGGGTGTCGACCAGGGTCTGGCTCTGCTGTTGAGCTTCCTGTCTCAACGTGGTCTGGACGCCCTGCATACGGTTGTCGACAGTCTTGTCGAAGTTCTGCAGTTGCAATTGAAGCTCATGGTTCTGCTGCTTCAGCTCATCGTTACCATGCAGTGCCTTACTGATTTGCGCCTTGAGCTCCTTGCTCTCCGCAACGATCGTTCGCAGCGTATCGCTGGCGGTATCACCGTCGACGCCAAGCTTTTTGGCCTGCTCTTTCGTCAGCGTTGGGCTTTCTTCGCCTTGCTGCTGGCCTGGAGAGGATGACCCCATCATCTTGGTGATCATCACGATCACTAGAACAACGAAGGGAATGACCAGGAATTTCAGGAGGGGATTATTTTTCATGTTTCCCGCCTTTCGGATCGATTCGCGCAATGTTCGATGGCAACAGTGATTCAGCCAGCCCGTGGCCGCGAGTGACCAGGTACACGATGGTTGTGTCGCTGGCATCTCCGGCGGCTGTCAGGTTCGGGTGCTGAAATGTGGCCGCCACGAAGTCGCCCATCAGTTCACGGGGATCCAGCGTGAGGGTTTGAGTGCTGGTGTTTTGAAGCTTCACAGCCGTCACCCAATAGCCCTCCAGCCGCCAGGCACCCAATGCCGAAGCCTTGATAGGGAGGGTTGGAGCTAGCGTTGTGAGATCGAGGCGGCGGTTCAGCCTGACCTGAGAGATGCCAGGGATCGGTTCAACAGTTCGAAGTGGGGCATACAGCACCTGCGCGGCGTAGCGGGTGAGAACCACCGGTACCGGCGTCTCGCGCTTCTGGGGCTCGGTGGGTAGGGCAGGCTCGGCAGGCTTTGCTTCTGCTGTCTTGCCGACCTTGGCGTTGCCGTAGCGATTGCCGGATGGAGTTCCCGCAACGATCTTTACGGCTTCAAGTGGGCGCTGATCCGGCTCGCCAACCTGGGCGGCGATATCAACCAACATGATCTCGCCGGATGCCATGTTTTGCAGTTGCACGCGGGTAGGGGGGATCGGCTCGCTGGCCATCAGGTAAATCGCCCCACCCGTGCTCTGGACCCGCAATTTTCCGCTCAAAGATTTGGGAAGTCCGACGCGCACGTTCTGATCGACGAACACGATGCGCTCGGCTCCCACGATCAAGGGCAGTGCCAGCGGGATACGCTCCCAGGTCTGGATCTCTACAGCCTGGGTGTATCCCGAGAGACACAGCGTCAGGAGCAGGCAGCGAATGAACATCTGCATCATGAGTTGCCTCCGGTTTTCACGGGAATGTCAGGAACCTCGATGCGCTGGGGACTGCTGCTGTAGCAATTCCAGACAAGGCCGAAGGGATTCTTTTCCGGGTCGATGTCGGATCGGAGAATGTGCAGTGGATACCGGGCGAATGCGCGTTTGACTCGTTCACCGCCGTAGTACTCATCGGCAACGATGTCGAGGTTGACTGTCCAGTCGTTGATGCTGTGTTGCTCGATATGCTGCTCGTTGTCGTCGTCCATCCCACGCCCCGGGATCTCGGAGACGCCGCGCTCGCGCCTGCGAAGCTCGCCACTGCTGCGGCGCAGCCCGAAGTCTTTTTCCAGGTAAGTCCGGCAACTGGGCGTGAGGTAGTTAGCGAGGCGGGCGATGTTGTCCTCGTAGTCCAGCTCGCCATCCACCGGCCAGCGATTCATCTGTTGGAAAATGTAAAGGCTGAAGGAGTACACCGTCTCAGGCGGGACGTCCCACCACTTTCTAGTGCTGCCCGAACGCAGGTCCGGCGGGACATGAATCGTCAGATCCCGAGGCGCGCTCTGCCACCCGTAAGCCATATAAAGCCCCAGCACGACCAGCAGCCCGATGATCAGGCGCAGGCTGTAGATGTGAGCCTGCTGGGAGTCGATTTTCTTGCGATAGCTCATGCTGCCTCCTTGCGGCGGCAGGTCCAGGCGCCACTTCGAGTGATGAGGTTGGCGGAGCTCCAGGCCGGGAAGTGCAGGGCGACGTTGAACTGCAACTGGCGGTACGCCCAGGTTGCCGGGCGGCCACGCTTCATGCGTCGCAAGACTCGGCTCGCCACCGTCAGCCCAAGAACGCCGCCAGCAAGTCCTCCCACGATGACCAGCGCCCAATTACCTAACAGCCCTGCCATCGGTATCCCCAGCACCAGACCAGAGCCAGCACTCAACGCGATCGTGGCCCACATCTCATCGGCCGTCAGCCCACCCATTACCACCGGTTGGTTGTTGAGGCGCACCGGCAAGAAACTTAAGGTTCCATCTTCCAAAATGTCAGCCATGGCCCATGCCCCTCACAGGATGCCCGTGGCCTTGGTGACCAGGTAAATGCCCACCCCCAAAATGCCGACGCCGACCGTGGCCGTAGCACCCAGATCGCGCCATTTTTTCTTGCCGTCGTGGATCTCGTGGAAGACCCCGAAGGCATGCCAGGCCACCCCCAGGAACATCACACCGAGCACGATCAGACCGATCAGCATGAAGCCGTCAAACCCCCAGTTCTGAATGGTCTGCAGGATGTTGCTCCCCTCACCACGGCTTGGCGCTTGGGCCTGCGGAAGGCCGGCCACTGCCAGTTGCGGGGCGGCAATCACCGAGCCGACGGCGCAGCGGATTCTCAAATTACGAGACATGTTTCAACTCCATTGAATTAGCTAAGAACGAAGAGGGTGAGGATCAGGCAGAGCAGGACCGCGCGAACCGCAGAGGGCAGGGCGACGACCCGATCCAAGTTGCCGGTCGCCCAGCCCCGATAGCAGCTGTAGATCGCCCATGCCGCCCAGAGAAACGCGATTCCCACGGCAAAGCCCGCGAACAGCGCGTTGCCGGAGGCGGGCACGAAACCTGACGCCGCCTGGAACGCGGACGACTGCGCCCCGCTCATGCTCATGAGTCACCTGGCTGTTGCCTGGTGTAGGTCCCGAAGATCTCCACAGGATCGCGAGGCTGGGTGCGACTTGGGGTGAGGTAGCCCTCAAGGGCCTGGCGGATGCGTTTGATGTCGTCGGTGAGACGTTGGTAGTCGAGGTAGAAGCGCTTGCCGGGCTCGTCGGTGAGTTTGGCGCTGCGGCGTGCGGTGTCCTCCAGGGCGTTTAGCTGGCGGATCATGATTTCGATGTTGGTGTTTTCTGAACCTGAAGCTGCAAGCGCCACAGGCGAACCCGTGTTGGCGCCAAGCAGGACGATCAGGCTTCGATAGAAAACGTGATAGAGCGGGGCTGGTGGCGGGCGATGATTCACGGCGAGGCTCGGTAGTTGCTGTTGCCGTCAGGTTGCCGACCAAGGCAGACGGATGCTGCAACAAATGCATCATCGAGTAGAATCTGATTTATAAGCGAGGACATCGCTGCGCCTATGGGCATTGATGTTGGTGAAGCGCGTCGAGCAACAGCCGGCCTCTGTACAAGTGTCCCGGGTGTGACGACTGGTGCGAGAAATCAGCAGGCATGTAGCTGCTGGTGGGTGCAGGACGCCAAACTATTTGATGTTGATTGAATAGCATTGAACAAGGAGCAAAGATGCAAGGTATTGCAGACAAGATACGGCACTACAAGAGGACCTTCCGTCCGCCAGTTTTCTATGCACTGGATTCGTCGGTCCTGTGGCTCACCGTTACGCTGGCGAGCATGATCTTGGGTCTTTTGTTCACTGATCTCTTTTTACGCTTCGATAGGTCGGAAGAGCTGCTGGCGCCTAAGGATCAGGGATGGCTTCTGGTAAGTGAGCTCCCGATGCTTTTAGGAATGCTTCAAGTTCACCTTCTGGGTGCTCAGCGAAGGTATCTTCAGATTTATCCAGCGAGCAAGCGCGTAAGTTTGAGGACACCCCACGTCTATCTGCGCCTAGAGAAACATATCCTCATCCGCAAGACATTCAGCTTTGAAGGGAATCTTCGCGACCTAGCAAAAACGCTCGTAGGGGAATGGGAGTGGCGACGCGATATGCAGCGTAGGTCGCTAGACCCGCTTTGGGTACGCGCTATCGGCTTTTTTACTTTGCCGTCTTCCTCCAATTTTGCAGCCTATGTAACTGGTTGCATCGCAATTCTCGCCGGTATCGTCATTGCGTCCATGCAGCCAGACTCAGTGTTTGGAAGGCTGGATGATTTTGTTGGCGAAGCCTGGTCGTTGACTCGTACGCTATGGCTGGTGATCGTTCTGCCATTCGCAGCCTGCGTCCTGCCAGGAGCTGTTATTTTGAGTCTCCTCAGAGTAATGGGAGAATCCTTTACCGAACGGCTCAACGATCAGTATCTCAGCAACATGGGATTTTATCGTTTCATCGCACAGCTCCTGGAGCTGTATGAACAGGACGGGGGGCTTCTGCTGCGTAAGACTCGCGCTCGAGCCTATTGGGTGATTCGCTTATCTACCGCCCCGATTGCTGATGTGCCGGCTGTCTGGCGGCGGATCAGGCGGGCCAGACGCTTTGTTCGGCGTCTGCATGGCGCTGGATCATAAGCTCGATGCAGTTAATGCGGTTGTCGCCTAGAGTGCGGGCTGGCGCAAGAGGATTTTTCAGACGTGAGCAGTAGGTCTACATCAGGATCCTGGAGCGGGGACAGAAATGTCTAACGCTTGAGACAATGGTGCAACTGGCCTCCGTTCTACAATTACGCCCACTGACGTTGATCGCTGAGAGTTTCCTGATTCTTGAGCCAGACCAGGCGCTTGAGGTATCGCCGATTGTCGTCCAACGTGAGACGCGGTCGGTCTAAAATCCCCAACCGACTGATTTTGGTAGTCGAATAGGGCGCAAGTCTTCCTTGAGAGTAGCATGGTGGCAAGTGGCCTCTATCTAGAGGGCAGTGGAGCTGGACCAATTGCACCAGCGCTAGCTCGGGCTGCCACGACGGGATGTTTAGCGTCAGTAGCCTTTCTATAAGCCCGATAGAGCTGTACGATTTGCCGACCTAGCAAACCACGGCTTGAATGCCTGAGGCAGTGACATTTTGAACGCCATAACGGGCCTGCTGACGCTGATCGATATGGTTGGCTAGTGTGTGCTCACTGGCTGTCCATGCACGCATTGCTTGGCAACACCACGATCTACGTTTTGCTAAGCCCACTAGCATCATCCGTGTATAGGACCGGAACCCGAGCCCTTTGTTTTTAAAGAGCTCAATTGGAAAAGTATTGGGCAGGAAGCAGTTAATGCCAAAAGGCGATGCAATCATCATCGGAGTCAATCCTCGGGAAGCGAACCTCAAGAGAAAGCTGCGCGAACATCTGCACTCCTTAGGCTTCACCAAAACGGATGAGGGGGCTCTACGAGCCCCAGGTAACACCAAAGACGCGATCCGCACCCTTCACAGCGCCCAGCGTGAAGAGCGGCTTCTCGCGAGTGAGAAGTTCGTTTCGAGGGCTGGGGGTAAGCTGATGCAGTTTTTTGCATCGGGCAAAGATGTGAACCCTGCGAAGATTTCTCCGGTTTTGGAACGGGTTTCCTCACATACTTGGCAGGGCGATTTATTTAGGCTTGCTGCCTTGTCTTGGTCGGTGCCGGTTTCAAACGGTTTCGGTAGGCGTCTGCGTTATCTGGTTTGGGATGAAAGCAACGGCAAGCTCATGGGGCTTATCGCGATCGGTGATCCTGTCTTCAATCTGGGGGTTAGAGACAAATTCATTGGTTGGGATATCCATGACAGGGGGGCTCGATTAGTCAATCTGATGGATGCCTACGTTCTCGGGGCAATCCCACCTTACAACTCGCTTCTTGGAGGCAAGTTGGTCGCATGCCTGCTTCGTAGTCGTGATATTTACGACGATTTTGCGAAAGCCTATGGCACCTCGACGGGGATCATCTCGCAGGCAGAAAAGAAGGCTCGCCTACTGTCCATCGTCACGACATCATCGATGGGACGATCCTCGGTCTATAACCGGCTGAAGCTGGATGGCACTCAATATCTTAAGTCAATCGGTTATACCGGCGGCTGGGGGCATTTTCACATCCCTGATTGGTTGTTCGTGGAGATGCGTGACTACCTGCGTCACATTGACCACACATACGCCGACCAGCATGGTTATGGGCAGGGGCCCAACTGGCGCTTGAGGACAACACGCGCTGCGCTTACGGCATTAGGTTTCAAAGATGATTTGATGCGCCACGGCATTCAACGTGAGGTATTCATCTGTCAGCTTGCATCCAATGCAACTAAAATCTTGCAGTCAGGGAAGGGTAAGCCTGATGTCAGCGCACTTCTGTCTGTAAGTGAAATTGCTGGCTTAGCGTTGGATCGATGGATGATCCCGCGCTCTAGGAGTACTCCGGAATACCGAGGCTGGACGCCGACTGACCTCATTGATTTGTTCGGTAGTCAAGCTCAAATTCTCCGCGCCGAGGCTAAGCGAGATGTGATGCTAGGCAACAGTTGCGGGTGCTAGGGACGCAAGGGGAAGTGCGTTGGAATACGCCGTTAACAAACTGTCGAACAAGCTAGAGTCCGCTGCCCAGTCGTCGGGGATTGGGCTGTTCATTTGCCCGTGCTGTAAAGCAATGGTGAATTTTAAATCGGGAGCCAAACGGAAAAAACATTTTGGTCACTGGCCCGGTTTCGGATCACCAGAGTGCGAAAATTTTATCCCGAGCCAATACGGACAGAACGCAGAAGGCAGCGCTTTCGCCACCGTGATGAAGCGCCGGATGGATCTGCGTCTGATGATTACCAGAGGGCAGCGTGCTGCCTGGTCGCTTGAGCTGGCAGTACCTGCATGTCGTGTGTGTGACGCCACTGTCACAATCGACGTGGGAGGAAGGCTCCAGCACTTAAATATGCGCGGTATGACCAAGGGCTTTCGGGTGATGGCCGAACTGTCCGTCGAAAATTATCGCATCGTGTCCTATAGCGACCGTGCCGATCCTTCTTTTATGGCCAGTGTGGATCGCGAGTGTCCGGGACTTCCATCCTCGGGAGCCGCTGTCTTTTCTGCGTCAGGGCGCGAAGGGGCAACCGGATTTCCCCGAGCACTGGAGCTCAGAGGTTCGGAAACATACGCTTTTTTATGGAGTGAAAGTGCCGCTCCAGCTTTTCCTGATGAGATCGTACTCGATAAGTTTCAGGGCAGGCAGGGCTGGAGCCTGGCTCTTGCCACCATCCCGGAAAAGCTCTCTGAAGGTTGTGTGGAATGGCTTCATAACTTTACGGGGTTGTGCGTAAATCCACCTGCCCCCTCGATTACCCCGATATGGCCGTTTCTTACGAGAAACTCGAGCCTTAACGCTATTGAATGCATTCAGTCACCTGCGGTACTGCTGTCGACACAGATGATGCCCGTAGGACAGCAGGACAAGGGGCCGACAATGCAAGTGCACGGGGGGGGAGAGCGACTTTCTGCCACCGGGATTGAAAAGTCGCCAGCGTTCTTTGTTTTGGCAACCGAGACAACCCAAGACTTCCGAGTCGCAAAGGCGGGATACCCCGACATCGAGAAATTTATCTCCTGCACACTTTCGCCTCACCGAAATCAAAAGTTGCCGGCTGTAGAGATTGCATTTAGGGACCGGGAGTTGAAACAACACGTCATCCCTTTGCACCATAAAAAATGCAGGACCTTTGTCATGGCTGCCAGAGCTCAGGCAATGACGCTTGAGTATCTCTCCATGCCCCCCGGCTGTAATGGGCGACTTATTGCCGACAAGTCCTCTCAGCGCAGTGAGATCTTACTTTTTTCCGGCGACACAGTGCCTGAAGACAGCCAGCATAAGCGCCTGCTTCCACCAGAAGTGCAGACCTTGCTCATTGCATACTTGGTCGATCCGACATGCCACGTCGACATCAACTTCGGTGGATTCGGGCGTTTGCACGTTGCCGCCGATCTTTCCAGCAGACCTATCAGCGAGGCCTTCGTTACCCTGGGTCCTTCGCTTCGATCCAGGCTGCTCAGCTTCATGGTTCAGTTGCAACTGGGTGGCCCAATCGCCGGGGTTTCCGATGACTATGCGCTGGTTAAAACCTTCGCTAGCTTGAGACCCCATCCACAACTTATTCCGAATTACCGCACGCTGGTGAAGGATGTCCTCGCCCGCGGCTTTGAGCTCAAACAGCTAGGGGAAGGAGTCTCATATGAGCTACCAATATAGCCAGGAGGCAAGGGATCGTATATCTGCGTTCGGACAAACTGCGATTACCGAATTCATTGAGGAGATTCCTCATGGTATTCGTAAAATTTTTTATGATCGTCAGCCGGCAATCCAGGGATTCCGGCGGGGATCGCCCCCCGAGTTCAAGGAAAAACAAAAGCGTTTGGTCGGGCACCTCATTCACGCTCAGCCTGGGCAAAAAGGGGCTTCCGACTGGAGCACATTTGCCAAACTGTGGGAGGCGTGGGGAAAGAGTCGATTGGGTGCAGCTTTTCCTGCAAGTGACATTTCATCGGCTACACCGGACGCTGGGCCCGTTTTTTTAACTGGCTTGGCAGAGCTGTTCCCTGACGCAGCCAGGGAGAATCTGGAACGTCTGTTGGACTTCAGTGGCTTTGCAGGCAGTCCCGAAACCCAAGTCGCACTCGGACGGTTTCGTCCAGCATCGACGCTAGCTCGTGATCATATGATTGACGCGCTTCCGGGACGGTTGCATAAGATTGAAGGTTACTTCGAAATCGCTGAGGCCGCTGCAGAAGAGGTGGCGGAGCGAATTGACCAACTTGAGTCCGAGACGGACACTCTGGCTAAAGGCATTGTAGACGTCGTCTCGAGTGTCGAAAAAAGTCAGGGTGACGTGGAAGAATTTCGGGCTGCACTCGAACGTATCGCTGGGCGTGCCAGTGGACTGGAAGAGGTAGTCGACGCACTTGGCGCTGCAAGGCAAAAGATCAAAGAAGGAATCGCTGCCGCCGAAGCACGAGCCGATCAGTTCCAGCACAGTTTAGAGGCCCTTACGGAACAGAGCCGCGCGTGGAACAAAACTCAGGGAGAGGTTTCAGCACTCAAGCAATCAATCGATGCTCTCTGTGCGCAGGAGCTCGAGTGGAACCATGCCGTCACGGTAGTCAGTCACTTGGCTGACCGGATCGATATTTTAGAAGCAGCCGTTGCAAAGGGAGGCAATGGCACGACGACCAAACCGCAGGTTCGGCTTTTTGAAGTTGAGTCACCGGGGCCGATCGTAGATATCCAGTCTGTCAAAGGCGCATGTGATCTGATTGCATGCAACCTTCAGGCTTGCGGAGTTATGAAGGGAGCGGCGAATACCACGGCCCGCGAGATATTAGCCGCGCTGTCGGCTGGGCAGATGGTGCAGTTTTCGGGCTCAGTTTCTGACTTAGTGGCAGACGCCGTTGCAGCGGCCATTGGGGGGCAAACGTTTCATGAGTGGCGTGTACCAGTCGGATTAGTATCCGATGAGGCGGCGATTGATTGTCTAGAGGTGGTCTCGGAAACATCTGGTTGTTTGCTGATGAAGGGAGCAAACCGTTCAGCTTTTGAGGTGTACGGTACTGCGATTCGAGACGTCGTTATGCGCCGTCAATTCTCACTACCAAGCTACCAACATCTCTCGCTGATAGCAGCATGGACACAGGGTCCTGCCACATTCCCTGATGGGGGCACGCTCGCGGAGATCGGTCCGGTTTTTGATACGGATAATTTTGCTATGCGTGGGGTAACTGCCAAGTTACCCGAGCTCAAGTTTGGACACCTGGTGCGCAACTCTTGGGATCAGATTGACGGCTATGACGATGATTCACCGCGGGCACTTGTCTCGGAACTGAAGGAACTCATAGAAGAGAGTTCGTTTATCCCCGGCAATCTTTGGACAAGAATGGCCGACCGTGCTTACTCACGACTGCGGACTATCCCCGGCGGGAGATCAGAAGAGGACCTGCACTCGGTGTTGACGTTGTGGGCTCTCCCATGGGCGAAGGCAACGGCCGGCCCCGTTGAAGATATCGCTCGTATCGCGGGCCGGGTGTTGGCCGAATTGCAAGCCGAGGCAGAAACCTGAGGGGACGCAGATGAAGTGGCAGGCGATGTCCCACGAAGGAACGCGAAAAATTCTTGCGGCAGGTATTCGTTGTAGGGTTGTGGGTGAAGGGCTTCGTATCGCTGCGATAGCCGAGTGTATGCGAGCGGCGTCGTACCTCGCTTCTGCACCGGTCGCTGGCAATGGCAATTGGGAGCCCGCTGCCTCTCTTAGCTTGACCAGTATGGTCCGAAGGCGGCTATCACCACTTTGGCCAGATCTTGCAGAGGATACTGATGCTCGCCCTGGTGTGCTGTCGGTCTTGAATAGTTTGGGCGAGTTGGGCGACTTGGTCAGACTTCAAGGCGGAAACTGGCTGACGCCACCAGCACATGCCATCAAAGCTGGCAACGACAGCGCAGTGATACTAGGCGGCGGTCCCATAGAGGCTCTCCCGCACCACATCCAGACCCAAGCTGCAGGTAGGGTGAGACTTGTTGATGCAATCGCCTGTAATGATTGGATCGACGTCTGGGATGCTAGCGAGTGGATTGGTGCACCTGTCGAAGGGCTCGAAGCTTGGTCTACCCGACTGATAGCAACCATGAAGTCGCGGTTCACCGATGTGCCCAGCGAGTTGGGTGAGATTACGATTTACGATAAAGGTAGATGGGGAGCTCTGGCGGAATTGCCCAACGCTGGAGGGGTTTTTCTTTCAAAATGCCAGACAGGTCCGGTGGCCTTACATTTCATCGGGGATTATTTCCGTGGGCGCATTCGCAAAATGACGTCTCTCGACTTTCAGGATGCCAGACGCCTCCGTTTTCATTTGGACGCCCAAGCTGGTCGCCCCATGAGAGTCAAAGCGGTGACCTCTCAGGGCTTTGTAAAACTTCGATTAGAACGTCGGTTACCCCAGCAGGAAGCGAAAGCTCTTTTGCTTGGTTGGCAAATACCCACGCCTGAAGGCCAACACCCTGGCGTGACGTATCACGTTTTACCTATAGAAATGCTATCCATCGTGCGCACTGCGCTCGACGGGTTAGGCGTGATTTTGGATGAGCGCTGCGGCGCAGAAGGAGGGAACCAATGAGTGTGAAGTCCACGTTGACTGAAGCGGCAGGCGTCCATGAGACCGCGAGCAGCTTGGCTGATAGCCTAAGACAATATATCGAGGCTCAGTATCATATACGCGATGAAGGTCTCGTAAGGGAGCGACGCGCGCTTCTCCAAGCGAATGAAACTATTGCTCAAACACCATATGTAGAGTCAACGCCGGTCTACAAAGTTGGAACTCCCTACGAAGACTTACCAATACCAAACGCTGCCTCAGATGCATTGACCAAATTGTCGGTGATGGGACTTGGTCTTTACCCTTTGCCGTATGAGCACCAATCACAGGCGCTTACCTCATTCCTGGGCGATGAGGCTGCTGACCTGGTGGTGGCAACCGGTACGGGCTCGGGTAAAACAGAAAGTTTTTTGATGCCTGTCATTGGGAAACTGGCAGTAGAAGGCGCCGAGAGACCTGAGTCTGCTGCTTTGCCCGGTTGTAGGGCGATGTTGCTGTATCCCATGAACGCCTTGGTGAATGACCAACTCGCACGTATCCGTCGAATACTCGGTAATCCTGAGGCGGCAAAACTACTGGCGAACGGTAGGAAAACACCGATTCGTTTCGGCAGCTATACCGGTAGGACCCCATACCCGGGGCAGCGTTCTTCCACGCGAGACGAGCAGTTCATGAAGCCGCTCTTCGAGGAGTTTTATAAAAAAGTGGCCAAGATACCGGCCATCCAAAAAGACCTGGCTCGTATTGGCCGTTGGCCGAGCAAAGATCTTGATGCTTTTTACGCGGATGATGCGGTAGAGACCAAAACCTATGCCTCCGGGAAGAAAATCGGCAACCAATTCGTTTCAAAAAACTGGAAGGGGCGGCTGCTAACTCAGCCAGGTGACCGTGAGCTCATGACACGGCACGAGATGCAGGCACGCTGCCCTGAACTGTTGGTGACGAACTACTCCATGCTCGAATACATGCTGATGAGACCGATTGAGCGAGGGATCTTCGAGCAGACAAGAGACTGGCTAAAAGAAGACGTCCGGAACGAGTTCGTACTCGTTCTGGATGAGGCGCATATGTACAGGGGGGCTGGAGGTGCTGAGGTCGCGCTTCTCATTCGCCGCCTATGTGCCCGACTGGAAATTCCACGAGAACGCATGCGCTGCATTCTCACCAGTGCGAGTCTGGGCGCTGGCGAAACTGCCGTCGCGGACGGTGAACGATTTGCACGCGACTTAAGTGGTTTGTTGGAAAGCTCTTCCCGCAAGGTCAGAGTTATTCAGGGGACGAGCGAGCAGCGCTCCTCGGTACACACGGTTACCCGTGAACAGATTGATTCCTTAGCGGGCTTTGATCTCGACGCCTTCCAAGAGGCAGCAAATGATCTCCCTTCTGCCCAAAATGCCGCGGCGGCGCTTGCAGGACAGCTTGGTTGGGAAGTTCCGCGAGTTGGCGATCACTCATCATTTCGCGACTGGCTGTTTCGAAGCCTTACTGACTTCGGACCGCTGGAAAAACTTATTACCTTGGTGTCAGGTAAGGCGGTCAAACTAGGGACTCTGAGCCAAACTCTTTTTGAAGGATGTCCTCCACAAACAGCCGAAAAAGCTACCGACGCACTACTCGCCTTGGGGAGTCATGCACAGCGAAGTTCAGATGGTCGCGTACTGCTTCCGACTCGTTTGCACCTATTTCATCGCGGACTGCCAGGGCTCTATGCTTGCGTGGACCCAAACTGTTCGAAGCGCTTGGATGAGCATGGCGGGCCTACTATTCTTGGCCGCCTTCACACTAAACCATTGAGTCATTGCGGTTGTGAGTCCAATGGTCGGGTCTATGAGCTGTTAACCCATCGTGATTGTGGCGCCGCGTTTATCCGAGGGTTTGTCAGTGCTGAAATGGATTTCGTATGGCATCAGCCGAGTGGGCCGTTGTCCGAAGGCGGAACCTTGGACCTTATGCCGGTCGAAATTTTCGTAGAGGAAACTGCTCACCCGCGCAGTCGACACAGGGACATGTGGTTGCACATCTCTACTGGCATCCTTTCTGCGACATGCCCAGCGGAGGGAGCCGGTTTTCGTAAAGTCCGTATAGCAGATAAGGTCGCAGTTGGTCCTGATGTAGCTTTCGATAATTGCCCTATCTGCGTCCGTAGGACCAGAAGCTCCAAAGACGAACCGTCGAAGATAATGGACCATGTTACGAAGGGCGAAGCGCCGTTTACCACGTTGGTTCGGACACAAATGGCCCGTCAGACGGCGAGTCGTGCTAACGATGCAAGACATCCCAACGGCGGTCGAAAAGTTCTCATTTTTTCCGACGGTCGCCAGAAGGCTGCTCGCCTGGCGCGAGACATTCCTCGTGATATTGAACTCGATGTTTTTCGTCAGGGTATAGCCCTAGCATGTGGGCAATTGGATGAGCAAAGGGTAGAGCCTCGACCGACGCCGACGCTGTATCTAGCTTTCCTTGCCGTTTTAACCGGTCACGATCTCGCTATATTTGATGGCACGGACGCCAAGAAAATTGAGGATGCGCGTGACGTCTTTGAGCGGGACTACGACTCCGATTTGGGTCAAGCGTTGGAGGATAGGTTCAACCCACAGGAGCCACCCGCACGTTATCGAATTGCTTTACTCAAGCTCCTCTGCGGCAGTTACTACTCGCTTTCAGGTACGACCGTAGGCTTTGTAGTGCCTGCGCGAGCAAAGCTCAAAAAGCTGAAGGAGGTCTTGAGTAATAAAGGGATTTCAGTTGGGGACGAAGATCTACTTGCGCTCGCGGTTGGCTGGATTGATTCCATGCTTCAGGATTTCGCCTTCGACGCGACAATCGATAAGGGTTACCGCTACAAGGCCGCTGGATACTACAAGCCCGCGTGGGGTAGTAAGGGACAGTTCGACAAGGCTTTGAGAGAGGCTCTCATTAGTCGTTGGGGCTGGGATATGTCCACCTATGAAGCTATGGAATCCGCTTTCCGTGAGCAGCTAGCCGATGAGGTCGATGGTGCCTGGTTCCTTGCTCCTAATTCTTTGCGCCTCGTGATTGATCTCTCCCACATCTGGACTCAGTGTCCAGATTGCACCGCGCTGATGCCATTTGCGTTAGGCGGAAAGATTTGTCTTTCCTGTGGGAGTGAAGGCGCCGTACCGATCGACCCCTCGACGAGCGCCTATGTCACTGCACGCAAAGGTTTCTGGCGTCTTCCAGTAAAAGAGGCGCTCGAACCGGGAGCACGCCTCTCAAACTTGAGCGTGGAGGAACATACCGCGCAATTGTCGAATCGGGACCGAAGCAAAGTCCATGCAACCACTGAGTTGTACGAATTGAGGTTCCAGGACGTTCTTGTTGGCGCAAAGGATAGGCCCATCGATGTTCTAAGTTGTACCACCACTATGGAGGTCGGCGTCGACATTGGCTCACTGGTGGCGGTCGCACTGAGAAACGTGCCCCCTCAACGCGAAAACTATCAGCAACGCGCCGGGCGGGCAGGGCGTCGAGGTTCTTCTGTGTCGACGGTGGTGACGTATTCGCAAAATGGACCACACGACAGCCATTATTTCTTAAACCCGGAGCACATCGTCGCCGGTCCACCACGCACTCCTGAGGTCAAGGTAGATAACGCGAAGATTGCCCGCCGGCACGTGCATGCTTATCTGGTTCAGACTTTCTTTCACGAAGTGATGGCTGACAGCACCAATCCTCCCGCAGAAAAAACCTCACTGCTTCTAAAGGCGCTCGGATTAACCCAGGACTTTTTTTACGGTGCCGATGATACGGGCCTCAATCTAGCGAGCTTCGAGAACTGGGTATCACGTCGCGTTCTCGCATCAGATGCGGATCTGAAAGCCTCGGTTTTGGCTTGGTTGCCGCCTAACTTGGACACTCGGGGTTCTACTCTCGGTGAGTGGTTAGTGAGAACGGTTGAGGGCTTGCTGTCGACTCTGCGCGAGCTCGCTTCAGATGTACCCCCACCCATTGCGTCCAATGAGATTAGTGAGGAGGAGGCCGAGGTAGATGAAAACCCCGGAGCCGGTGTTGAGCAGAAGGAGCTTTTGGAGTTCCTGTTTTTCCATGGGCTGTTGCCAAGTTATGCCTTCCCAACAAGTCTCTCCAGCTTTCTGGTCGAAGAGCGAAAGAGAAACTCAAATGGCAATTGGGAGATCCGTACGCTTCAGCGGCCGCAGCAGGCAATTTCTAAAGCCCTTAGCGAGTACGCGCCAGGCCGGCTTATCGTAATTGACAAAAAAACCTACCGATCGGGAGGTGTGTTCGCAGACATGCCCGCCGGCGAGGTGAATCGCGCTCGTCCTCTTTTCAAAAACTCAAAAAAACATGTTCACTGCGAAGCATGCTCATTTGTACGAGATCCCAACAAAGCTGGAGGCAATGGTGAAATCTGCCCGGTATGTAGTGGAGAATTGAAAGAGGAAACGATGATTTTGCCGGAGGTATTCGGCCCGGAAAATGCTCGAGATCTCCCAGAGGATGATCGTGAGCAGGACATTACTTTCGCCACCATGGCTCAGTTTCCTCAACCTGTTGACCCTGAGGTGTTTACCTTCACTGAGTGTGGGCCTAACGCAAGCTTCACCCACGCGACCGACCGAACATTGGTGACAGTCAACCGGGGCAAGGAGGGTTCGCAACTTGGCGGATTTTCGGTTTGTGTCGACTGTGGGCATGCCACCGTATTCGATCAATATGCACCTCAAGCCGGAGTGCATGACCGTCCATACCAACAACTGGGCCCACAAGGGACACCGCAGCACTGCGCTGGCGCATTCCGGCGAGTCTTGCTGGGACATGACTTCAGCACCGACCTTCTCTTGTTGAGGCTAAAGATTGCCGAGCCATTGGTAACAAATACGGTTGACATCGTGGTGTTGCAGATGCTTGAAGATGCATTGCATTCGATAGCGGAAGCACTTCGGCTTGCTGCAAGTCGGCACCGGCAATTGGATCTGGACCCTGCTGAATTCGGTTCTGGTTTCCGCATTGAGCCCGCGCTTAAGGACAATGCTCGAATGCTCGACATTTTTTTGTATGACACCCTTTCAGGGGGGGCCGGGTATGCCGAGGTCGCAGCTAGAAATCTGCCTGAAATTCTCGAGTCGACACTTGCGCTTCTGGAAGGCTGCACGTGCGAAACCTCCTGCACTGAATGCCTAAACCATTTTCACAATCAGCATCTTCAGAAAAGACTCGACCGAAAGCTTGGGGCATTGCTACTCCGCTACGCAGTATTGGGCGAGAATCCTTGCTGCTCATCCCCCGACGAGCAGGTGGCCATACTGTCCCAACTTCGCTCAAGTCTCGTATTGGATGGTTTTCGTTGTACACCAGTCGGAACCCCAGAGATTCCCTTGTTGGTAGAGCGGGACGGTCGGCGTGTTGCCATTGGCTGTTATCCAGGCCTTATTGGAACGTCAGAGTTTGTGCATCCTGTCAGAGACGCCGCAGATGTCAGCGACAGTCTTGAGCTGAACGAGTACTTGCTCAGGTCCAACCTGCCTGACGCACATCAGAGGGTACGAGCAATGTTTCAATGACTGGATGGTTAGCCAGTTAGGCGATATGTTTAATGAGCGATCAGTCCCTGACCAAGATTGAGGTCTTTACCAGATCAATCGCACATTGGCTACACCGGCTTGCGCTAGCCGGTGTAGCTGCACTTGGCAGCTATCAACTCTTGGCTGCGCTTTATCGAAATGGATAGGTGCCAACAGCCGAATATTCGCTAGGCTGCCTTTCATTCGCTTCTCCGCTTTTCTCACCATCTAGGCAAGCGAAGAATTAAATCATCATTGCCATTTCCAATGGGAAATAGATAGTGTGGAAATTGATTTCGATACCAGCGAATCATCTCTATACAAAACTCCCTGAACTCACGGTCTCTCCAGATTTTGCGCATTTCATCTTTAGACAGTCTTCTGGTTTTATCTTCCTGATGTTTGGCCATGAAAACCCTTCCAGTATAAGGGTTTAGCTTTGGCCATTTGTTATTTTGCTTCTTAAAGTGACCGTGCGGAACTGAAGGAAAGGGATCGGGATCGGCCTTAGTAAACACCCAAGTGCTTAAACATATGAATTCTATCCAGTCATTACTCGCTTCGATCGTGGGCTGCGAGCGCTCAACTCCTTGACGATCGCTTTCCGGTGTACTCGATTTCACTTCAGCTTCACCATTCGCAAATGATGGTTCGTCAGACTCCATACGAGGATCTGCTAAAGCCCCCCTCGAATCTGAGAGCCAACGTGCTATTTGGATGCGCTCAGAAAATTCATCGACTCCTATCAATCCATATTTATAGTGAGATATCGCAATTTTAATAAGGATTTCTTCCATTTTGGGGCTCAATCTGTAGGGAGGCGAGCACTATATTACACTGCGGCGCGGGTATGCATCGTTCTACGTTGGAGTCGGGTAAGCGATCAACCAGTTGTGAAGAAGGTCACTGGTTAGCGCTGCTTTATTTCTGCTCCACCCGGTCCAAGTTTTATATCAGTATCCCCACTTCGCAAGCATCAGCCTGAGGGGCGGTTATGACATAGAATCACCGCAGTTGCGTTGTGCGCCAGGGCGCTCTTCACGATCTCGCGAGGATGGAGGCTACAGGAGTTGATGGAGCCGTAGAACATCTCCTCGAAGGAGATCAGCAGGTTCAGTGTGTCCAGGAAGATGACGGCGAACACCTCATGCTTATTTCCTGCAAGCTGCAGTCTCAGAAAGTCGGCGACCTCCTCAGGGCGGGTGAGGGGGATGCGCTGTTCGAAAAAGCGCGCTTCGAGTATGTCGAGCGCTTTGCGAATGGTGCGGTTTTCCTGATGGGTCAGGAACGGGACGGTAGTATCAGCTGCAAGTTTTGCAGTGGTTGTTTTCATGGGGTAACCCTTAATTAGGGTTCGAGGTGGCCTCGTTCGAGGTTATTTGAACCTCGAACGGTAGAAGACAAAAGGCACTGGAAGCGCTTGTGAGTAGGTTGGGTAGGTGAGGATGCATTCATCACCAGACTTCGGTGACCGATCGCGCTTACGAATGCTGTGGCGATCTTTGGTTCGATCAACGCGGGATCCGCGTCGTAGCCTTCAAGACCGGGGCTACCTGGGCATGTAGCTGACAACGTCAGCAGCACATGTTTTCGTCATGAGGGAGTCGTTAAACCGGCAGATCGGAGAAAGCCACCGGGTAGGATCGATTTACCCTCACAGATATTTCTTGAAGCTCGAAGCCGTCACACACACCGCAATCCCTAGCAGCAACGCACAGGGCAGCAATATCAGCAGCGGGCTGATGCTGACCGGCACCGCGAGGTAAAGCGTCCACGGCACGATGGTCAGCGGAAGGATCGTTCCTCGCGCCTTGTGATGCAGGTAACTCGACTCCCTCCCTGCCCCAAACTTGCGTAGGTCTCGTCTGACAAGCCCGTCGACCACGCCGGTGAATGCTGCCAGCAGGAACAGTGGGATGGTGAGGGTCAGAATGACCAGGCGGACGCAGAACGTGAGAACGGTGTAGAGCGCTGCCAAGCCGTAGTCCTCGAACTGGATGAGCAGCCAGCCGAGCTGATAGCGAATGTCGAAGCCGTCTCCGTGGGCCTGTGCCGCGCGCGCGTATTGGGTCATCGAACCGATGGTGTCCTGCAGGCCGGAGTCGATCACCAAGCCGTTGTATACCCACTGAGCCAGCCAGGTCCCTGTACGGCCAGGCTCTCGGATGATCACGCTTTGCAGAAGATCCTGAGACAGCCACCCTAGCTCATACTCGAACATCGCCTGAGCATGGTGCCATCCGGCCGCTGGCCAGAAGAAATACAGGCAGATCCATTCCAGGATGATCGCTCCTAACAGTGACCCGAACATCACGCCGAAGAAGTGGAAGGGCAGGGAGAACAACATTCCCAGGAGTGTCTTCTCTCCTTCCTGCTGCTGTTGAGCCTTTTCTGCGACATCTGTCATGGGGCCGCCTTGTCGCGGGTGGCCATGTTCTTGAAGTCGTCGACCAGCTCATCTGGCAGGGTGTCGCTCAGCGCACCATAACTCGGGGCCTCCCACCAGTTGCTCTTGCCAGTCGCCCCTTTGCGCATCCCTTCCGCCAACGCCTGCAGATCCTTGGGCATGACCTCATCCGGATCGCTCGCCGGCAGCGGCATTCGGATTTTCCAGAGGTTGCCGCCTTCGATCAGAGCGAAGCACTGTCCCTTGGGTAGTCCGACGACGTGGGCGGGCTCGATCATAGGCACGCTCACGCTTTGAATTTGATCATGGGTGTTTGACGTGAATGCGGTCTTGCCGTTGACTGCATCATTGGCGCTGCTGGCCGGTGTGCTGCTGAACACCTGCACCTTCGGCAGTTGGTTGGTGAGCAGCTCTGCAGTTGCCGTCTCGCGCACCCTGAGCATGAAGAGGTTGTTGAAGTTACCGATGACCTGGCCGGCTTTGGCGCGGTTGCCGATCTTGGCTTCGATGTCGCTCATGGTCTGGGTGTAGGCGGTGACCTGCATGCCGGCGCCGCCACCTTTGTTGATCATCGGGATGAACTCATCACCCATCAGTTCGTTGAATTCGTCTGCATGAACGTTGATCGCTACCTTGCCGCTGGCTGCGCCGGGCAGTCCATCATCGACTCCGAACTTGTAGATATGCCCAGCGACCGACACCAGGTCGCTGAACATGGAATTGCCGACGGCTGCAGCGACTTCAGTGTCAGACAGCGCGTCCAGGCCGATGTAGACCACCGCTCGTTTACGGATTATCTGCATCCAGTCAAAGATCGGGCGCGGATCCTCCAGATCCATGTAGTCGGGTGAAAGCAGTTCGGCGATTCGCCCTGTCGTGAGTTTCTCCAGGAGCGGAAGCAGGCTCGCGACGATCTTGTCGAAGTAGGTCTTGTCGTACCGAACGGCGGATCGCAGGCCGTCGAGAACGGGGTCGGAGATCCGGGTCTGTGTGACGTATTGATCGATGGCCACGACTCGCAGTGGTCGATCCTTCATGGCAAAGCTCAGGTTCTTGCGGTCGATGCCGCCCTCAATCTTGATGATGGTTTCCCAAGCCCTAGCGTCGTGCTCTGCGAAATACTTCTGTGCGTACTCGACGAACAAGGCATCGATGTTGATGACGTGGGCCAGGATCTGTTCGTAGTCAGGTCGCCTGCCGAGTGCGACCAAGGCTCGGGCAATGATGTTTACGAATCGCCAGGCGAACTCGCGAAACGCTGCCGAGTTACCCTCGCCGGAAAGCTGCCCGGCGATGCGCGTGGCTACTTCGGAAATCCGGCCAAAGCGGCCGACGGCGTTGTAGCGAGCCGAGTGGTCGGGCCATCCGAGGTGAAAGACGTAGAACTCGTCGAGCCGCCCGGCGCGCTTGCATTCGATGTACATGCGCTTCAACAGATCGGCATCGCCTTTAGGGTCAAACACGATCACGACTTCGTGATCCTTGCCCCGGGAACGGCGGATATCTTGGGTGATGAACAGCTCAGCAAGGCGCGTCTTTCCTACGCGGGTTGTGCCCAGCACAAGCGAGTGACCGACGCGCTCCCCCAGCGGCAGGCTGACATCTGTCTCATGCGGCTCAATACCGTGGAGCCTTGGCATGCCGCCGACTGGGGGTAGAGGCCGCACCGGATTTAACGCAATGTCCCAGGCGGTGGCTCTGGTGATCATCTGTAGGGGGAAGGGGGCGAACTCCAGCCTTTCCTCCAGTCGCCGTGCTCGCTTGTAGAACGGCGTCGGTTCGACGTACCCAGAGTACTTCGGCAGGTAGGTGTCCATGAGCCGTTGGGTGTGCTTTTGCGTCCAGCGAAATCCCTTGCCGACGAACAGGCGCTCGTTGCTGACGGGCATGTCCTTACTGGTCATGGTGTAGCGCGGTAGCCGGCGGATGTTGCGTCGATAGCGCAGGACGACTAATGCCTGTTTCAACCGGATGTAGCCCAGGCACAGATAACCGCACGCTGTGACAACCCCGAATAGCGGTGAGAGCGCGATGACCCACGGGGCGAACATGCACAGCCAGGCGGCTGCAAGGCATGCCGCGACTGTATAGAGCTCAACTGCTGGGCGGAGTAATGACTCGATGGTGTAGGACGGGGCCACGTTGTCGTTCCGCCTATTGCTGAATGGTGGTGGCGGTAATCAGCAGCGGGTAGTGAGAGACGCCAAGTCGCTCGGCCAGGTCGTCGGCGGATGCGGGCATCATCTCAAGCCCAGCCGCCCAGCCACGTACTTTCGCGAAGCGCTCGGCGCTAGCGACGTTCACGACGATACCTACAGCTTGCAGCTGCTGCAGCCGTGCTTCGTGCCTCGTGAGCCACATCCTGGAAATCGAGTCATCGCCAATCACAAACATGGGCTGCAAGCCGGGAGCATTGATGACCCGACCGCGCATTGTGCCCAGTGTCAGCCGATCAGATCGCACCGGAAATGCCCCTGTACTTTGAACCCCCAGATTCTTCTCGTCGGTTTGCTCTGGTGTAGGCTGAGGTGCCAGATCCTGGTAGTAAGGCAGCGCTGAAGGTCCTCCTCGATCGTCGACAACGATCAGCGAGCTGGCGATACCCAGGCTGGGAACTGTCAGGCAGATGAGGAGAGCGGCACAGAAATGTTTATTCATGGGTTTTCCACCATTGATTGGATGCCGGCGACGCGGCTGAGGTGTGCGGTAAATGCACGTCGATAACGCTCGGCAGGTGGGCCGCCGGCTGGGCGGTGATAGCGCCCGGCGGCTGCAACCCAGCTTCCGCCCTTGGCCTTTTGTTCGGCGAGGATCTGGGCGGTAACCCTGAGATTCTTGTGCGGATCCAGGCCGTCGCACGGGCTGTCGTACCTATGCCCGTTCGCCTTCAAGTTGGTCTGGCCGAGCCCGACATCCACGCGTGCAGAACCCGCGACGACGATGGCGCTCATCAACGCCTGGCAGGCGTCACTCCGGGTTGCGAAGCGGTAGCCGGTACCCGCGACATTCAGCGTCCACGGCCAAGGCACCATGCGGCCACGAAGGCTGGTTCCGCTTTCCTGCAGGGCGACTGCGTAAAGAACCTCCGAAGGCACACCCTCAGGGATTGCGATCAGTTGGTAAGCCGGCGGGGGGATTTCACTGGCATGCGCCAAAGCTGCGCTCCCGATCAGAACAGCAACCGCCGCCGCACAAGTTATTGACGCTGCCATTTGCCACCCACCTCACGGACAAGCGCCGGCAGCTCTCCTTCGACGTCCAATTTCTGCCATTGGCCCTCGTCATGATTCAAGGTGACCCGCCGATTGCGGACGGCGGCTGGATCAATGCCGGCCAGAATCGCCCAGCGACGAATACGCTCGTCATCCTTCTGGCTGCCCACAAAGTACAGGTCGAATGCGGTCTTCTGTTTTTGGAGGTCCTTCACCGTGGCGATGCAGGGTGTGCAGTTGTCCTGGACGAAAACCGCCAGGCGTCCGGTGCTGCTGAGCACGGGTTTGATCGTGACCGGGGATGAGGGAGAGGAGGAGATTTGGATGACTTTTTCGTCAGGGTACAAACGAGAGAATGCCTGGTCGTAGGCTCGCTGGTAAGCAAGTTCCTTGTCGATGCGCTTCCGCTCGGCCTGGACTTGCATCTCTGCGTAGCGAACTCGCTCCTCTGCGGATTCGGCTTCGATGCCGAGCGCGGTAAGCGGATCGAGGCCGGGTGAGTAGATGCCGCGTGGGCCTTGCATCACCGTCTGATAGCGAGTCCATTCCTCAGGAGACAGCCCCCAAACACGGGCTGCTTGGTCGCGGCTCATGTGCTGCAGCGACACGGAGCTTGGCGCTTCGATGCTGGTCTGGATCGTAGGCTCCATTGCAGAGCTTGAAGCCGCATGCGATGGATGCGCTAAGAACAGGACAAAGAAGCATGCCGTGACGACCATCAGTTGTGCAGATCGGGTTACCTGGATCTTGTTCTGGTGGGTAAGCATGCGGGAGTCCTAGGGAGCCAGAGGGATGGTTCGGTGCACGCCTGCCACGTCGAACTGCGCAGCCTGGGCATCCAAGGAGCGCAGTACCCATGAGGTGCCCGGAACGGTGTCGCCCAATCGGATCAGGTTTATTTGATGCAACTGCGTGCTGCCGATCGGCGCGACTGAGAGAAATTGCTGACTACCCCGGGATTCGATGGCTATTGCAGTGAAGGGAGGAGGCGAGTTTGCGGCTTTTGGACGGTGAGCAGCTTTTGCCCTAGAGGAGTCACCGGTCGGAGCCGACGCGTGAGGGGGAGGGTTTTGTGTTCGCTGAAGGTCGCTAAGGCGAAAGTCGAGGGCCTCGACGGTGGCTCGAAGCATCACTAGCTCTTCCCCTGATAGCCTCAACATGCTTTCTGCTGTCGCAGCTACAGAGGTCTCAACGGCATCGATTCTGTTTGAGACGGTCAAGTGAGCAGCACGAAAGTCTTCGTTGCTGGCAGTGTGCCGACTGTCGAGCTTCAGCAGTTTCTCAGTGAGATTAGTAAGTCTCGAATCGATGGCGTCGATTGAGTCTCTACCTGCTGCGGTGCTGAAACCCTCAAGCACGGCGGCAATGCGCATGTGCTCGAATGAAAGAGCTGCTGCCAGACCGGCGATGCAGAGCCCGTGGGTGAGAGTGGTGCGGGTGGGGCGTTGAATATTCATAGGTGTCCTCGCGCGAAAGCGGGGACACAGTCTCAAAACGGAGTAGTGAAGGCGGCAGTAAATGGATACTGGAATCAACCAGGTTTTTATTGCGGCTGGCTTGCGTCGGGACGAGGTCCCTTCAGACCAGTACCAGCGAAAATGAGTCGTCTGGTTGCTACGCTTCTGAACTGCTACGTGACGCGTACGCCCCAGTGGCGCCTTAAGCGAGACGATGCATTTTGTCAATACATGGCTATATTTCCATTATCCCCGATTCGAGCCGTACTAGAACAGAAGGGACCGGCGGTGCGCTAGGCGATTGGCATAATGTTCGAGGAGGGGAGATGGATCGCGTCAGATATTTTCAGGGTCACGGTGTGAAAAGTGTTCTCCTGATGGTGTTTTTTGGCCTGGGAGCTGATTATGTATTTGGATATGATTGCGATAAGTTAGACCCGAGAGTGAAACTCTCGGATAACACTGAAATAAAAGTCAGTGGTAATGCCGAGACTGTTTATAAGGTTGCTAAAGCGGGCGGGGAAGTAAAGATACAAGCTAACAGTGCTGCTCAGAATGTACAGGATAATGTACCGTTGAGCGAGAAGTCGAATGCAGAAAATCGGCTTCTTTTTCTTCTATGTGAGATGATTTCCAAAGATGACATACCACCGGATAAGAAAATAGAACTCTACAAATATGTTGCGGAAAAGTTATCGCCCGGGCCTGCGCCGGATACAAAACCTGCTGGGGGAGCCGATAAATCAGGGGCTGTTCCATCTGTAAAACAGGGGGGAGCATCTGGAACGGTTAAAAGGTCTGATTCAGGGCTGACCAAATCTCCTGAAAAATCTAACGTCAAACCTGAGCCAGTGAGGCAGAAAGTTATTTCTAGCAGGCACGCTACGGTTGATCTGTACAGCGATGACGCTACAAACGCAGGGCAGACAGTTAACGGGACTGCCGCTGGCTCGGGGCGCACGCCTAGCGAATCGGAAAAAGAAGTAACAAGTACTCAGGCAAAGAAGATTGAGTTTGGTCAGGAGTGTAGGGACGAATTAAGTTTTGAATATGCGAAGTATAGGCAGTCCTCAAAATATCCTAGTTACTTTTTTCATATTAGAAATAATGGTCAATTCAAGTGTGATGAATGTGTTAAGAATCTCGCCGATGTTATTTCTTCTAAAACGGGAGTTCCTGTTACGCCTGATCTCAGTGGGTACGGGGCCCCTGGCTGCATCGGATATCGCGAGGATATTGGTGGGAGCCTAAAGGGCGCGCAGTGTCTAGCTGCTCTGCTGGGTGAGCATTATCACGTTGACAGGCAGGAGTGCTCGGCAGATGGGTTTCCATATCCAATCAAGTTAAGGAGATGATTTAAGAAGCGGTTATGCATGTCTTTTGCAGGGTGCTTTTGTTGCTGAGCACTCCTCAAGGTCTCGTGCAATCGCGGAAAGATGGATGAAGTGTGTTGAAATTTAATAAGGCCACCCGAAGGTGACCGTCAGTCTTCAAATCCCCACCAACCGCCTAGCTAACACGGTCTCCACCGAATCCCCATCCTGATCAACGAGTCCAGCCCCTACTCAGGCACGTCTCCTGACGTGCTCTGCGCCACGGCTATCTTCTTGGCCATCGGTTGCAGGCAGGTGATCTGCGATGTGCCGGCGTAGCCGGAGAACATTACCTGCACCGACTCTTTTCCGAATCTTCCATGACCTTGGTGCAGGCTGCGGCAATGGCCCCTGCCATATTCCGTCTGCACGAATGCGTTGGCTGAAGTAGCGAGCAGAGCCAACACCGTTTTACCAGCTCCGGGTTTGTTACAAATATACCGATCCGTCGGTAGTCTGATCCATTGCCAAGGAGTCCTGTTTAGGTTGTTGAATTAGTCCCTGATCGGCTCTGAACTAGATCGGTACGTTGAAACATGCGAAACGGAGGTTTGGTACGCGCTAGCGGCGCATGCCGCACGAAAATAGTAGTAAGGTAGTTGGCTGGGGTGGAGTGGCGTGATATTGTTTTGATGTCTGCGAGTTGTCGTGGTTTTCTTCTAAAAGTATTTGAGGTTTAAACGGATTTATGATGATGCCGGATCTGCTTAAGGTTACATCCAATATAGGCTATCTTTTGTTGATGGCGTTTGTGTTTTATTGGGTATTCTGCGCTTTGTTTGTCTATTCCCTACCAGTGTTGAGATCGCGATTGTCTGATATTGGCTGGAAGAAGGTGGATTATGTATGGCTTGCCGCTGCGGTAGCGGGCCTTGCGCTGCAATCTGAGCAGGTGAGGACCGCTTGGTTTACTTCAGATTACGAGTCGTACAAGCTTGATGTTTCTAGTGCGGAATTTGATGTCAAGCGCTATGCAAGGGATTTGACCAATGGCTATTTTTGTAATGGCCTCGATTCAAACAGCCGCAGCGCTGATAGCGCTGAAGTCGAGGCTGAAGAGTTTCGTCGAGCGTGTGCCCAATTTGAGGTTTTCAAAATTCGAGATATGTCAGTGCCACTGTATTACGACATGAAGTTTGCAACGGCTGCGGAGCATGCCTATGAAATTATTCCTCTGTACGAGAGCGCTGAAATTAAGAAGCGGCTCAACCGGCTGAATAACGCGTACAAGAGATATGATGAGTTACTTGATGGGTTGAACGAGTCGCGTCGTAAAACGGAGCCATTTGAGTTTGAGGTCGTATTACATTGGTTTTCCCCGCTTCTACTCGCGTTAGCGCTCGCACTTCGGTTTGCAAAGGTCACAGGTGAGATTCGTCTCAAGAATCACCCAGTCGAGGAGATCGTAAAGCCTATCGTCCCATCCGAGGTTGGATCGGACGGTTTGCAATCCGCTGAGGGGCTAGAGGAAGATAAAAAAGGGCCACCCGAAGGTGGCCAGATGGTCACAGAGAAACCAGTTGCCTAGCCAACACCATCTCCACTGAATCCCCATCCTGATTCAACGAATCCAGCCCCGACTCCGGCACGTCTCCCGACGTGCTTTGAGCCACGGCTATCTTCTTGGCCATCAGTTGCAGGCAGGTGATCTGCGATGTGCCGGCGTAGCCGAAGAACACCACTCGCACCGGGTGCTTTTGTCCGATCCTCCATGACCGTCGCGCAGCCTGCTGCAGGGTGTAGACGTTGTATCCCGTCTGCAGGAACGCTATGGTCGGGAAGTCGAGCAGGTCCAGCCCGGTCTTTACCAGCTCTGGGTTGGTGATCAGAACGTCGATCTCTCGGTCGACCTGGTCGAGAATCCAGTCCTCTCGCCTGGCCGTATCGACCGAGGCGCGAAGCACCGCAACCTTCAACCCTGCTTGCTCGAGTACTCGCTTGAGCCGGGTGGTAGTGTCCCGTGTGCCGGTGTAGACCGAGTAGACTAGGACCTTGCGGTTCCGGGCTTTCTCCGACAGGCACAGATCCAGCAGCGCCTGCTCCTTGGGCATCAAGTTGTCCTCGCCAAAGATCGTAGGCACGAATGCCAACGTATCCCTGGAGCGAGGATGCTTGACCACTTCAGGTCGGAAACAGCAGTCGGGCCAGGCCAGCAGAACGTTGAGCACCACACCGAGAAGTGTGGTGTCGCGGCGGGCGAGTGCCTGGCGGAGTTCTACGGTCAGCGTGCCTGCCAGTTTGTCGTAAGCAGCAGCCTGGTCGGCTGCCATGGGTATGTCGATGAACTCCTCTTTGTAGTCGGGCAGGACGTTGCCGCCGATGTCTTTTAGTTTGAGAAATACCGTGAAGGGCAGGACGAAGCGGTGAATGCCTTTGGGGCCAAAGCCTGGTGCTTTCACCGTACGAACTGAGAGCTTTTTGCCCTTAGCCGTCTTGTGCGAGTCGCCATCGCGCTCGGTGTAGATGTCTTTCAACACGCCGTGATCCCGCATGAAGGACATGGCAGCCGGTGCCATGCTTCCTCGTGCGTTGGGACGGTAGCCATCTTCGATCATGCGTCGGGTGAGGACGCGGAACAGCAGGTAGAACAGGTCGTCGGCGTAGCCGCCCATGAGTGTGCCGGTCAGGAGCAAAGTCTTGCGAGCCTTGGCTGCCAGCACACCCATGGCCTGGCCTTGGGCGGAGCCGCTGTTCTTGTACTCGTGCCCCTCATCCACCACCAGCAGGTCGAAACATCCGTCCGGCAGGTAGCGTTTGATGAACTCGGTGGGTTGGTAACCGCCTTCGCCAAAGCCGAACTCGATGTTGGCCATGGCGCGTTCCATGCGTTTGGCTTGGCGGTCGTTGAAGATGAAATTGCCCTGGGCGTCCATCAGGTTGATGAACTCGGACACGTTGTCGATCAGCATCGAGGCCAGAAACTCCTCGCCGAAGTCGTTGAGTAAGCGTTCTGCCCGCACCGGGCCGATCGTTGGGATACGGCACATGGACTTGAGGATGGTTGAGCGGCGATCGCTGCCATCCGTTCTGCCCGGGCGCATCAGTGTCCAGAGTGCGGCGCTGCAATCTGGGCAGCGCCGGCGACGTTCCTCACGCTGAAACTCCTCGAATGTGAGGAGGTTTCCATCAGAGTCCTCCAGCACATGACCGCAGTCAGGGCATGCGGCGAGCTTCCGTCCGCCGTCGGCACGCGTTTTCCAGCATGCCAGGCGCCAGTGAAAGCCCATCCGCATGCGAACGCGACCGAGGATGAAGAACTCATGACGTCCGTCATCAGGCAGCCCGAGCTGCTCTCGCAGTTTGAGCAGCTTCATCAGGGTGTCAGGTCCGTTGAGCACCCAGACGCGAGCGTCCGGGACCGTTTCAAAAATCTCCCGCCGCCACTTGTACACCAGGTGCGGTGGCGCGATGACCATGGTTCGCCGATAACCGGCCGCGTGCATGACTGCTGCAACGGCGATGGCCATCATGGTTTTTCCAGTGCCCATCTCGGCGTTGATGATGCCGGCCTGTTCGTTGCGATCAAGCAGGAGCGCAGTAATTGCCTGTACCACGTCGGCCTGGGCCTCGAAGGGCTTGCGTTTGAGTTGGTCCATCACCTGCTGGCGGTCCGCGTTGATGTTTCCGGTGTAGACAGGCGGATTGGACTGGTTGAGTGAGTCGAGCAGCTCATCTCCGAACTCTTCGATGAAGGTGGTGAGGCCGATGGTGATGTCGTTCATGGTGTTTCTCCTGGAGGGATGAAACAGGGCACGCACGACCCCGACGGGTATGGTGAGTACCCTGTGGGTTGCTTGATTTGCCAGGATGGCGTGGGAGCGAGCTAGAAGTCCGAAGGCAGCAACACTGTGGTCGCGCTGCGGTGCATGTCGGTGATGATCCAGAGCCGGGTTTCATTGCGGGCATCGATGTCATATCCAGAGATCAACCTGCCCCCGGTGATGAGAGATTGCTGATTGCTGTTCCAGTCCTCTTCGCAAATCTCGCCCCAGTCGCCGGCGAGGTGCCGTTGGTAAAATGGCGTGATGTTGAGGAGACGACCTTCGACAAGAGCTTTCACCGACTGCGACAGCAGCAGGTAGCCTGGGTCGAACTTTTCTTCAGATGCGTCCGTTGCAGGCGCTGGCGGGGTTGCTTCCGGCTCGGGCGTTTCATCCGCTGAGGAGCTTATAGTGATGACCTGTCCAAGGTTGGCAGAACCAGGCGTGAGGTCCCACGCCCGGATGATGGGTATGAATCGATCTGTCAGGATCCGCGATTCGGATACGTTGCCGTTTTCGTCCTCAGCGAATTCGCTTTTGCTGACTTTGTCTTTGTAGGTGTCGTCTTTGAGAGCCAGCACTCGGCCGGAACGAGAGGTCACAACTCCTGATATCGCTCCCGCAGCCAGCGCAAGCGCAAGATGCCATCGCGATAGCTGTCTGACTGGCGGCCTTGGACGTACCCCCGTTTGACCAAAGTGCAGGGTGAAATCAGGCCAGAGGCCTCGCAAGCGTTGGATTTCGGTGCCGAACTGCTCGGGCTCCAGTGAGATTTTGTAGAAGTGCTCAAGCTCGGTGACTGCCGGGAGCACTGCGTAATGCTCCCCTTGCCAGTTTGCAGGCAGATCGGGAGCAGTTTCTTGCCCGGCGCCGATTGCCCGGAGAACCTCGCGCATCTGCGCGGTTTCACTGGATTTGGCCAAGTCCTGTCGCCGCACCCGGATACCGAATATCACGACCTGTTTGAAGGTTGGGTCAGCCGCTGAGTAGATCTGCAGGGCGGTGAAGTGGTTGCACAGCCATCCGCAGAACTCGTCGTCCAGAACGTAATGAGGAACGATGAGCACCATCACTCCTCCGTACTGCAGGAGGGGAAGGGATCTCTGGTAGAACAGCTTTTCCAGCCTGCGTCGGCCCTTGCCTTGGTACTGTGACGCGCCGGCATGCTCGGAGACCAGGTCGCCGTAAGGTGGGTTTAGCCACAGCAGGCCGAACGTCTGCCGGCTTATCATGGTGTCCATCAGGTCGCTGTGCAGCACACGATCCAGTACCTTTCGGGCGTGTTCTGCTCGCACTCTGTCGTATTCGACGGCGTACGCATCGACCTGATCTCGCCCGAGCACGTGAGCAGCTTCAATCAAAGCCGCGCCTTCACCCGCACAGGGATCGAAGATTCGCATCCTGCCTGAGGGCGTTGGGGCCAGCGCCTGCAGCGCGCGTTCAAGTGTGACTTCATCGGTGGGGTAGTAGCCATTGCACGCAAAGTTGCGCGCCAGGCGGGGGAACATCAGAGCCATAGAGCCTCCGGGTTTCTTTGCGTGAGCGGGGAGTAGGGTGGGTTAGCTCGCAGTGAGCCGACCTTGACGAATGAGCTCGCCGATCGCGGGCTCCAGTGCCTCTAACTGCAGTTGAAGGCGCCAGGCATGTACTGCGCCGAGTGCTCCGGGAAGCCGTTGGAGCATCTGGAGTTGCATCAGCAAGTCTGTTACCGGTTTTTGCCAGTGTGGCAGAAGGGGTAAGGGGCACGTTTCAGTGATGAACGGCCAGAGATCGCTTCGTGGATCGGCACTCTGGTTCAAGAGGGCATAGGCGAAGTGATTGGCGCGATCCGGCTGCACGCAACGCCTGTCGAATAACCAGAGATGCAGCAGGCTCCCGAACAGGGTGCTACGGTACTGGCGGGTAGTCCGTTTCTCCAACTGGTCTGGGTTGATGAAAACTGTAAGGCTTCTGCCCTCATGGGTAATTTGGAACTGATCCAGTCCGCCTTCGGCTGAACTCAGCGTGAGCCTGGCCAGAAACTCCTGCAGGGCGGTGTCGCGAGCCCAGGCGGAGATGAAGACCAGGTTGCGGGCGTCGTCGCAGGCGCAGGCGTCGACGTATAGATCAGGGCACTCCTCGATCTGCAAGAGCGGTGTGGTGCAAGTCATGGAACCTCCAATATGGAGGGGGCCGCCTCGAGGGGCGGTGCAGCCCCTCTGGGTTGTGTCTGTTGTGGGTGAGTCTGCTTCGTCGCTTGTCAGGCCTGGACGGCGTCACATCTCGCTGAGATTCCAGGTCTGTTGCTTGAAATCGAGCCCGTAACCGAGTTCGCCCAGGCGGGTGCATTGCTGACGTAACCGTTGGCGATCGACTGTTGTGTCCAGTCGCACAGAGGCCCCAAGAGGCCAGATGGTCCCAAAGAGTTCTTCGTCGGCTTCAGGTGTGGTGGATGTAGGTGGCGTAGATTTCTCCATGCCGAATGGCGCGTCATCGTCTGACGATTTTGTCGAGTTAAAGGCGGGCGAGGAGGCTTTGCGTGGAGTGTTTGTGGCTGATTGTGCCGCAGGCTCTTCATCGATGGGATCGGTTTCGGTGCTGGAAAGCCGATCGGCTTCCTCGCTCGTTAGATTGGCCACGTCGTCCAGCGTCATGCTGTCCAGCCTGGCGCGGATCTCGACGACCAGCCTACCTCCGTTGGTGTAGTAAGACGGGCGGATCTCGGTGATCAGAAAGTCACCTCGATATTTGCCTTCACTATATTGATCGAGCAAGGCGTCCTTGATGACGAACTCGCCGATGGACGTCGATAGCCGTCCGACGTTGAAGTCGCCGTTGCGGCCGCTGATGGTGCGAATGGCCAGGTGGCCGGGAAGGTTGATCATTGGTTGCTCCGATGCTGGTTTGAGCAACCGCCGCAAGGCTGGTGCTCGCGGAAACGACAAGCCCGACAAGTGTCGGGCTGCGGTAGGGGAGGTGCAGGTGGTGTGAATCTGGAGCGTCAAGCAGGGGCTTCATCCCGAAGGGAAACGCACAGATACGAATTGCCTGACTCGGCGTTGATGCGGTGAAGTCTCAGATCGAGCCAGACCCGATTTGATCGATCTCCATTGGGAAGAAACCGGTAAAGACCGAAGTCGATCTGACTCCGTTCCGGTTGAAAATGGAGTTCTCGATAAGCGAGCCAGATGACATCGCTCAATCGAGAGGTTATCTCCTCAAGTCGCTGGGGACGTTCCAGATGTACAGCTTCCCTCCAGGCCCGAGGCGTCATAACCACAGGCAGTTTCAGCAGGTCAGCAGAGATTTGGTCGGTAGGAAGGTGCATGTTCATTCTCCAGGCTGAGAAACCACCTGGCCCGACCGGGAGGTGGTTTCCCAGGATCGGTTGGATGAGATAGACGCGGTCAGCGTATGGGGTAAATCAAGGCACCCGAGGGCGCCTTGTCAGAGTGATTCAGGCAACTTCATTTTCAGGTAATGAGGCATCGTCATCGCTTTGCTCACTGCTGTTTTCAGCAGTTGCATCAGCGTCACGAGGTTTGGCCTCGTAGACAGTTTCGCCATCCACCTTGATCCAGCCGATAAACAAAAGGCGTCCCTTGAGGCTTGCTCCAGGTTGACCTTTCTTATCGCCTTTCTCGTATGTGAAGGGATCTGCCCAGATGTCGCCGATACGGAAGCTTGCGAGCACTTTCTTTTCGGCTGCGACCGCTTCCTGGCAACGACGAATCAGCTTCTCAGCTTCGGCGCCGACCACGTTGCAATCGATGTAGGAGTACTCCACGTCATCCGAGGCGCCGCGTAGAGCCGCAATGGCGACGGCCATGAATGGCTTGCCTTTGCCGCGAGGTTTCACTTCCCGGATACGGTTCAGATATCCAATGCCGGTGGTGTGCAGGTCGAAGAATTTTGCGTTGTTGGATTGTTCGTTGCTCATGGTGATTCTCCAGATTCAATATGCAGAACACGGAGAAACACTTCGCCCTGAGGGGAAATGAATTCCCCGTGAGGGTGTAGAGCCAGTGGTGTGGGTTAGAGCATGACTCTCATCGCCGCAATCATGACGCCGATGGCAGCCGAGAGCATGACGCCCATACGGATCGTGAGCTTGACTTCAAGCTGGGCAATTTCAGTTTTCAGGTCAGCTGAGAGATCGGTACGAAGAGCAGTCAAGTCCGCTTTGGTGGCAAGGAGCGAGTGCATATCAGTCTCCAGAGCTTCAATCACTGCGTTTGCTTTCTGTTCCGGGACGTTGATCGAGATCAATGCCTGGTAGAGAGCCAGTTCGGTTTTCATCAGACCTCCAAAATTTTTCGAGAGGCCTGCCCTGACGGGAAAGGCCCGTCGAGGGTTGGAATGTAATGCTTCCATCGACATCAGTCGATTGATCGCGCTTCCGGAAGCTTGGCGATCTGGGGGATCAATGCGAAATCGCATTGCAGTCTTGAAGATCATGACTGCCTGGGCATGTTGCTGACGACGTCAGCGATACATGGGAGAAGAATGGAAACCCTCCTGAGAAAAGTCAACGCAGCTACTGAAATTCAGAAATGCCCTACAACCGAAGGGCTGTCGGGCTCAGATCAGGTCGGCGAGAGCGCCCATGGCAGGTTTGCTGACGGGCTTTGTATTCGCCTCATACCACTGATGAAGATCCACTCCCTTGCGGACGATGGCCGGAACCTGGCTCAGATCGTCGACCGCCTGGGATGAGAGGCATGGGCCGGGCAGTGACGAATGAGCATCGGTCGAGGGCGTGGTGTTTTGCGCGGACGCAGCCTTCTTCACTTCACGCAAAAACTCACGCGTGATGGTGCCGAGGGTGAAGCCGAGTTGATAGCCGAGTCTGGACATGGTGTTTCTCCTGCAGGTTGAAATGCGGAGGAACACAGGCCCTGTCGGGGAAGTGATCCCCGCGAGGTGAGTACATCGAGTTGCTTCCATCGACAATGTCGACCGGTCGCGCTACCGGAAGCTGAGCGACCTTGGGTGGATCGAGCACGTGGAGCGTGCTGCAGTCTTGAGATCCTGACTGCCTGGGCATGATGCTGACGATGTCAGCGGGTCATGTGTGGAGCATGCTAATTGGCATGCGATTAGTCAACCGGGCTTGAGTCGCAACGATGCAACGCACTTAGGCTCACTGATAGCTGGATCATCTGAGTTTAAGAAGTTTGGACTTAGATGAGAGTAACATTCAACCTGCGCCGGGTAATGTCATGAGTAATTTCATAACTTTCAATAAGTTAAGGATAGCTCCAAACTCGGCTTGTTCATGCATCACTAGACATTGCCTACCGTGAACGCTGTCGTTCATCCTTTGACCAGCCATTACTGGTCGGCAGCTCGCTAGGGTCGTAAGATCGAGCTGCCATCACTGCATCCTGCAGTGGCGCACACACCCGAGAGGAATAGCCATGGGCAAAGTAGCAATGAAAGAAGGTGTAAAGCAGTACGTCCACACCGCACTGGATGCGAAGGACGAGCTCTGTGCGAAGATGATTGACGCAGGCGTCGATCCAAAGCAAGCGCTGAAGGCCTCCACAGTCGTCACGAAGGAAAGCATGGATGCCATGATTGACCGGCATTATGCGAATGTCAGCGCATCAGGCTTTACGTCCGGTATCAGTGATGGTGTTCCCCCGACCCTCAATTGATGGCCAACCCGCAAAAGAGCCCTCGGCAGTGGTCTGCACGAGGGCTTTTTTGTGAGCGTTAGGTCACAAGCGCCCCGCTTTGTCTGCTGATACCATTTCCATGAGGCTATTGCCCTTACCTTTTCAGATTGAGCACGACTCCCGTGCCCCTGACTGCACCGGTTTAAACGGCATGCGATCAGGTTAAATGTAGAACGGAAAAACCAGTATGATTTGTATGAGAAAGCTTCTGCCGGTCGCTTTGCTGGCCAGCCTTTCGAGTGTTGCGAGCGCTGAGAGTGCAACGGTAATGTGGAATATTCAGGCCGTCGCGCAATCCTCTGCAGGCCCACAACATTTTGCATTTTCAGTTCCGGATGATGGTTGTCAGAGTTCTGTGGCCCGATCCAGCAAAGGCCCCCAGGCAGCACTGAAGATTTGCATGGGCAATGGCTTGGCGCCCCACACTGCTTATGGCTGGCTCGTAACAGATGCAGACATGGCGTCGTTGGATGGCGATAGAAAATTCGAGCATGCGCAGCAGTTTTCCATTGGTACCGACGGGAAAGCCCTTCAGGTCGTAAATAACCTGTATTCAGTTACGGTATCCAGATCCCGCTGAGTCACCTAGATTCTTACCGCGGCTGAATCTTTGGGCGCGGTTGCATCCATACGGAAGGTCGAAAATGGCATATACGCAAATCACACCCGCCCAAGACTGGTTCTTTAGGCATCCAGGTCTACGCCCTGAGGATCCACCAATTGTTTACCAGGTCGCAGCGTGGGCTTTGAAAGCCCCAAACTCGGAAGGCCATACAGAAGTGGTTGGTCTGATCGCCCCCATTTTTCCTGGCGACGCTAGTCGGAAACTGCATGAGCCACCGCCGGTAGAGGGGGGCTACCTTCATCGCGACCAGTTGGACCAGCAGGAACTGGCACAGCTGAAGAAGCGCTAAATCCATGGGTTCAGAACTGACTGAAGAAGAGATGCGCCGGGCTTTGTTTGGCTCAGATGCATCATCCACCCGCGCGGCGGGTCCGCGCGATCAGCCTGAGCTGGTGGAGCGTGTTGCCACATCAACAGCGGCGGACCCGGCACGCAGATCTGCTAGTTCACGGGCGTCTGAATTGATCGCCAGTCTTCGAGTCGGCAACGTATCTGAAGTAAGCACGGAGCTATTTATCTATGAAGCGTCGACCTTAAACACTCTGCAGGCAGAGCTTGATGCCAAAAAGGCTGCATGGAAAAAAATTCAAGTACGTGGAGCTGGTCTCTATCGAGGCTGTTTGATAGACCCGGGAATCGCTGAATGAGGCGGCGTGTGGATATTCACTACCTGATCTGGGGCTTCAGACGTACGGGCTGGGTTTCCCTGCTATACGTGTTGGCCGCGCTGCTGGTTTGGGTAGCCTTAGGCAGTCGCGAAGGTTTGCTGTTTATGCTGATCGCCGCTTTGATCTGGGTGTTGTTCTTTGCCGTTCATCTCAAAGATCCGCGAGCGGGTCAGCGTTACTCTTCCCAAGCGGGAAAGCAGTAGCCCTGGGCCGGATTGATCTGCCTTGGAATTATGAAAAGGATAGAGCCCTCGATTTACCGAGGGCAGACCATCAGGGGCAGGGTTATAGGGGTGGGCTGAACCGGCTCTACGCGAAGAGGGCCGTGCAGGGTGACGAAGATGGTAACGATTAGCGGAAGGTTGTTCAGGGTAAGATTTAAAGACATCGGTAAATTCTCTCGTATGTCTTTTATTTAGCTTGGCGAGAACTCAAAACAGCCGAAAATTTCTACCGTTCGTCGGTTTTTCTGAAAATTATAAATCTGACCCCTATAGACCTGAAGCCATCCGAATATTGCGCTGCAGCACCAGTGTCGGGTACTGGAATTAGTAGGGCGGCCGGAGGGGTGACCTGATTTGCGCTGAGCTGGGCGACCTAGTGCCAGAGCCCGCGCAGCCGCTCATGACCTATAAACGGGAGTACACCATGGCATTGATCGATGCAGAGCAGCTGCGCGGATCTCTAGCGGCGTATCGCAACGCCCATGAGCTGCATGGTCGTGCCCTAGAGCAATTGGAATGGCTGGCAGATCGTGGAGTCCAGGATCATCACTGGGCACCGGCGTTGGAAATGCGTGCGACGACCTATGAGGGGCTGACGCTGGCTGCGCTGGACCTGGCCCATGAGGTATCAGCGCTGGTTTCAGTAACTGAGGTCTAACCCCCTCGGGTGATCCCCTATATCGGCTCCGTCTCTGCAGAGAGGTCGGAGCCTTTTTTATGGGGGGGCCCGGCGATGGTGCGAGTGGGATGCTGAGCGTGCTACACACCCGTAAATCGCAGGCGAAAAAAAACCGCCTGAGAAGGGCGGTTTTCTTTATCAGAGCCCAGTGAGATCTGAACCCTGTTTGCTTCACTGAATAACGTTGACCGTGGACACATAATAACTACGTCACCGCGTGCCACTCAATACCTGATTGAGCCTTTTTTGGCACGCGCAGCCACAAATGGCTCTGGTTGGCCCCTCCAGGGCGCGTTTGAGCGTGAGCCTGGTGGGGACACAGAAATTTGGTGATACGTCTAAAAAAACGTGGAAAGTGGGGTAACCCCGGTCGAAACGGGCCATGAAAAAAACCTGAAAACTTGACCTTTGAAACGCTTTGGATTCCGGTACTATGCAGGCGCTCATTGGCGTTTTTGGTAGGTGCGCAGGTGGGGGGGGACAAGAAGATTTGCTACATCACCCTCAGACCACGGCCTGAGAAACCGTGCCGGATTGACTGGGGATCTCCAGCCGGCCGCCTCACTGAAATAACGTTGACCGCGTGAATTCGAAGGTGCTGCTGTTCCGGTAAGCGGCACTGGGGGTTAGGCCTTCCTAAGGGAGGTCAGTGTATGAAGCTATTGCGACGTACCGTGAGCCTCGCTTGGAGCCTGTTGCGTGTTTATCACGTTTACGAGTTCCTGCGAGACCACTTCGATGACCTGTAAGGTCTGAGTGGGGACCCGTTCAGTTTCGGCTGAACGGGTTTTTTTTGCTCGTCTGATGTCTGCCCGTGAGTTTATGAGTAGGTTGGTATAATCCAGCGCTGCCCTTAAAACGCGAGACCATGGAAGTAGGGACGGGTGCTTTCTAATCCGTTGAACCGATAGGAGTGATGAAATGAGTGAGCATCAGACGCTCGCAGAAGGCGACATTGTTGACCACAAACTTTTTGGTTTGGGAAGGATTACTACGGTAGACACCCGTGGCTACATCGGGGGGGGATCAAACACAGGACTTGGTTATCCCGTGACGGTTGTTTGGGATGATCCAGCACGGCGCGAGGCCACAGTAATGCATTGGGCGTTGAAGAAAGTCTCATCGCCAGATGCTCGTCCTTACATTTTTTGGGATAAGCAGTGGCAGCCATTGAGAGAGCAATGGCTTAGGGCTCGACGCGATGTCGAACAGCTATGCACGACGTTTGAGCCTGAATGGCGAAAACTCGATGAAGCGATCGACGCTGAAGAGGAGGCATGGGGGAAAGTGAGGGAGTTCATCAATACCCCGCGCACCTAGAAGACGCTCGGGCAACCATTAGTTCCGGGCTCGGATAGATAGACAAGCCGCGCAGCATGAGGAACAACCGCACTCCTTCGAATGCGCGTGTTCGAATCCGGCGCGGCCAGCAGCTTTACGCACGCCGAATGGTCGGGTGTAGTTGTCACAAGTGGTAATTTGTCGAGTGATAGTGCGTCAACAGCTACACTCGACTGAGGTATACGCCTAAGGGTTGAAAATACCACCTATGGCACCTGCTTCATTGTTGATCCGTGAGCATTGATCAACACGATTCAAGCATCCACCTGGCCAATCATCGTGGCTAAGGCCAGCAAACATAAGGCACGCATCCGCGCACAAAAGGAGCCCTGCGTTTCGCCGGCGGGCCACCGGCAGGGAAAAGCATCTACCAATCGGTAGCCTGATGATCCTCTACAAGACCATCAGGCTACCGATCGAAAGCGAGCTTAAAAAGGAGAGGCCGCAACACCAGTGCGGCCCTTTGATGACGTTGCTTCGAATCTGCCGAAAACCCTATGTGCCTTTGGACTCGCGATTCACGAGTTGACGGCTGCGTGTCTTGCTGGGAACAGGGAGACACAGGGAGAATTCTCGATCAGATCCGCACGCGCTTCCCGGAGCTATGCGTGCTTTGGGGTGGTAATGGGTAGTGCCGCATTACCGGGTGCCACTGATGACCGTCAGTAGCCAGCGGGGTGAAATCCTAGCTGCAGCCATTATGTTGATCGTCCGGCGGATATGCAAGCCAGAGCGTTTTCGAGCAAGCGGGGCTGCCGTTCCAATCCCTAACCTGTGGAGCGTTCGCGCTGGATGTAACATACCTGGCGAGTGACTTCATTGACTTCGACCTGCCAGGCAGGGCCTGCCAGCACCTGCAGAGCATTGCGCAAACTAATCGGCCCCATCTTGTACTGCGCGGCAGGGAGCGGGCGGGTGTACAGGATGTTGACGTGACCCGACTCCGGATCGCACAGCTCGTAGCCCGACCTGTTCATGACGTACAGCATCGCTTCATGGACAGTGGGGGTCATGTTGCTGGGGATGTTGATCTCGACAATTTGAGCCATCAAGTCTTTCTGGCCCGATTCAGGTTGGGTGCTCACCAAGGTATAGCGACCATAGCGAACAACATCCTTGCTTGTTGGTTGCGCACCTTCAGCATAAAGGTCGGGTTCGAGCAGGCTGATACAGCTTTGGTCAGGTACTGCGGACATGCGCTCATGCGCAGAGTGATTTGTGCAACCTACGATTGAGCCGAGGAATGCGAGTGTTATGAGGGGCTTGAACATATGCGCAGTGATCCTTTTGACAGATTGAGGATCACGTTGTCATGTGGGGTTTACCGAGACAGCCCGAAATAGATTCTCTGGTCAGTAGATTTAGCGCCTCTTCTCGTTTCTTGCTGGCCGAGTTTCAAGTGTTGCGGCCCGCAACACCTGCACTTTCATATCCCCTTGCCCCTACTGAAGTCCGGCTCATCATTCACCGTCGGATAGCTCACCTTGCATCCCGTCGACCTGAACCCGGAACATCCCCAGAAATCCCAACCACCTTTCCCGGCCTTCGTTCGCCTCACCAGCCCCTCCCCACACTTGCCACATTTGAACTCGTGGCTCGAAGGAGCAGCTGTCGAAGGTTTACCTGATTGGGGCGCTCCACTCGGCAGGCCGCGCTGGTTGGAGAGTTCCTCCTCAAGTCGCTGGTGTAGTTTGGCGGTCACAGCGCGGTAGGTGTCCTTTCCCTGGGCGATCCTGTCGAGATCTCGCTCAAGCTCTCGGGTGAAGTTGAGTTCAAGGAAACTGAAGACCCCTTCAAGCCTGGCGATCGTATCTTCACCCAGAGCCTCAGGCATCAGCTTGCGGTTCTTCTCCCCGATCATTCCCTTGCCGGTGATGTTTTTCAGAATAGAAGCGAAAGTGCTAGGGCGGCCAATGCCGCGGCGCTCCATATCCTTGATAAGTGACGCCTTGGTGTAACGCGCGGGGGGCTTGGTCTTTTTGTCCAGGCATTCTCCGTGCTGCACGGTGAGTACCTGTCTGGGTGTCAGGTGCGGAACGGGGTTGTCTGGCGCCGCGTCGTCCGATTGTTCGTCTTCGCTGGTGTCGTCGTTCTGGAGTAGCTTCAACCAACCCGGGTAAGCGATTGTTCGCCCTGTCGCCGCAAAACGCAGGGGCTTACCTCCTGGACCGAGGGCGATCAGTCTCGCGGTACGTACGTCGTAGATCGCAGCCTCCAATTGACTGGCGAGGGCGCGAATGCGGATCAGGGCGTACAACGCATGCTCTTCATCGTCTTCCCCGGCGACCGCTTCCGCCCAGTGGGTGGGTGTAATAGCGGGGTGGCCTTCCTGCGCGCCCTCTGCAGCGTTGAAGATCCGGCGCTCAGTCACAGTCTCCAATCCAAGTGAGTTAGCGACGGTCTGGATCTCCGCCATCGCCTCATCCGGCACGTTGGGGTTGTCCGTGCGGTGGTAGGTGATGACACCCTGCTCGAACAGGCGCTGGGCGACCTTCATCGTTTTGTCCGGGTCCCACTTGAGCGAGTTGCTGGCGGCCTGTTGGAGCGTCGATGAGATGAACGGGGGAGGCGGGTTTCGTTGGACTTGCCGGTCTTCACAGGACTCCACGATGACGTTACGTGTAGCGGCGACTTGTTGTGCGAGGTGCTGATCCAGGACGTAAGGATGGTCTTTGCTCGCAAAGTCCGGAACGGGTTGCCAGTCAGCGCTCCACGTTGAGCTCCCATCGGCAGCAGGGAAGTGCAACCTGGCGCCGAAGTGCGTAACGACGACAAAAGTGCGAATCTCCCGTTCGCGCAGTACCACCAGGTACACGGCAGGGGACTGCACTCTTCCCGCTGTCGCCGGTTTGCCCATCAACCGCCGTAGTTCTTTCGTCACTAAGTACCCGACGATCCGGTCCATCGCTCTGCGACATTCCTGAGCGGCGACTCGGTTCATGTCGATCAGGCGTGGGTTGGCCAGCGCTTCGCCCACGCGCTTTTGCGTGATTTCGTTGAAGGTGATCCGCTGGTAGTCCTTGATGCCGGCCGTTTCCTTGATGTGCCAGCTGATGCTTTCTCCCTCTCGGTCCGGGTCAGTGGCCAGGTAGATCTCGCTGGCCTTCTTCACCGCGTCCTTGATCGTGCGAACGTTGCGGGCGCTTTTATCAAGCACCTCGTAGATCAGTGAGTAATTTTTACGGACGCCGGTGGTAATCATCGAATCGTCCTGTCCGCTGACGGGTAGATCGCGTATGTGCCCGCCGCTGGCGATCACCTGCCAGTCTTCATGGGGACGCAGCTTTTTCATCATTGGCCGCAGCTTTTTCAGCTTGCCGGGTGACTCGATGATCATCAGCTTCATGTGGGATTCCCTGTGGATTAGCCAGGGAAGGACTGTCGCGGCAGCAGGCTGTAGCCTCAACCAGAAATGGGCGATGCGCAGGAGGGGATAATCAAGCGATTAGAAATCGAGCGTCAGCTGTTGCGCCTTGGAAAACCCTTTGAGCCAGGACGCTTTCATCGAGGGATGACGGTAGGGGCAGCTCCACACCCGTAGCCCTTTCTGCGCGGCTGTTGCTCCGGCAGCTTCAATTGCAGGGTGGGGGTTGTTGAAGTGGCGGCCGTCGAAAGGCTTTGGAGAATTTGGTAGTTTTCCCAAGGGCAGAGGCTCCCGAATGACAAGTCAGATAGACAGCAGCTTCACGATCGGGCGATTTTTTCGTCTGAGATCCTAGAGGATCGATTCGGTACCTGTAAAGGTATCGGGTTGGGGTCCTTGAACACTATCGTTGACGGTTAACTTCGTTTACCCGGCCTGCTGAGGGCAGCGTGTTTCGAACGACCAGTTCACCACCCACCAGCAGCTCCACGATTGGCGCGAAAATTTAGACCCTACTCTTCAAAACGGGTGCTCCGGATCCGGGTACTCATCCGGCTCAGGATCGGGCTGTGCCTGAGGTGGTGATGTCCGGCTCTGAGCCTGCTGGGCCGATTGTTGTGCCTGCGACGGCGCGAGGTTCACCATCGTGACCCGGTGCGGCAAGATCGAGACTCGATTCGCCTGGATCTTCAACGCCTCGAACTGGCCCTCGTCGCTCTCCCATCGATCCATGACGGCGCGTCCGGCGACCGCTACCCGCATGCCTTTCTGGAACAGCGCGGCGTAGTGCTCTGCATCCTTGTGCCACCACTCAACATTGGCCCAGAAGCCTCCACGATCTTCATAGCCTCCGCCTTCCTTGGGAATCGAGTTGTCGAAGTAGACGTTGATCCGCAGTAAACGCCGCGGCTCTTTGTTGCCATTCGGGAATTCCTTGAATTCCGGGGTGGAACCGATGTTGCCTTCCCACGCTTGAACGGGCGTACTCATTGGTAGCCTCCTGGCTGTTGCTGTTTTGGATTCGTGTGCTGCTGCAGGCGGGCGTGATAGGCGGCCTCAGCCAGGCCCATCTTTTCCGCACACTCGGTGGCCTGCTTCGCGATCGAGCGCATCAGGCCCATCTGCATGTTCAGCGCAATGCGTTGCAGCTCCATCTCGTACAGGGGCTGCAGCATTGACTCTGGTGTTCTGGCTGAGTCGATCATCTGGGCCCACACTCCGACACCCATGCGCCTGTTCGAGACTTGCTGCCATCGCAGATAGCGGGTGCCGGTTTCGGACTTCTGCTCGATCAGATGGACAGGCAATAACGGGAAGGGATGGCGGGAGGCCTGCTCCAGTACGCTCTGGGCAAGGTCTTTCAACCCCACCTCCAATGTGCGGCACTGGTCTGCAAACTGGGCCAGCTCCCCCTTACCTTTAAAAGGCTTTAAAAGGCCCTTTAGTGAGGCACTCTGTTGCAGAGTCTGGAAGGCATCTTGTTGCAGTGGCTGGAAGGCAGGTTGTTGCAGCGATCCCTGGGCAAGTTTGTGCTGATCCATTCTTTCAATCCTCAGGGTCGCTGTCGAAGTGCTCGGAGTCTTCTGCCTGCGGCTGAGCACGTAAGATGAGCGGAGCAAATGCCGAGCGCCGCGTGCCTTCCAGGATGTCTTGGGGGATTTCTCCGTAGCGCTCGTACAGCTTGCGGGCTGCCTCAGCCTTGGCGTTGTTGGCGGCGAAGTCATCGCGAGCAGCGCCGGAATACTTGTAGAGCTGAGCCAGCCCAAACAGTCTGCGTAAAACTGATGCCCCTTCGTCGATCCATACTTCCATATTGCGGCGACCGATCAGGCCAACGTGCTGGGCCAGCAAGATCCGGCGGACGAGCTCGTCGTAGTGGGTCAGCAGGTAGACCGCCTGGAAGCCGAGCGGGTTGGAGATATAGAGGGGGAGACTGACGGGCTGAATCGAGAGGTTGTTGCCGATGGTGATGGCCGGGGGCAGAGAAGCCATCGCCACGTCCAGTCGGTCCTCGACGGTCTTCAGTGCATCTTTTGACTCATTGATCTTCTCCTCGACATTGATCATCCACCAGTCGGAGTAGGGATCATCCTGCTGAGAGCCGCGAGACATCCGGTTGATGATCGAGCAGAAGCCTGCCAGGCCGATGATGGCGGCCTTTTCGTCGTTCTTGGGTCTACCCATCCAGATCCTTGCGGCGTGATGGGTATGCAGGGTGAGGTTTACATCGCTTCGCAGAGAGCCAATGTTGAGCCGGTAGTTGTCAGCCATGGTGCGGTTGTTCCTGGCGATAGGAGATGCGCTCATGCTGCGAAGAGGAGGGGACGGCCACAGCAAAAAAATGGTATTCCGATAGAAGGGGATTTGTTGTGAGGGTGGGTGTTGCGGGCCGCAACACCTGGATCGATCCTGAGTTTGTTACCGATGCCGAGTTGGGCGTTGCATCGCGCAATACTGCAACTGGCTCCGGCCAGACCTGAAGCTGAGTTGGGTGTTGCGGGCCGCAACACCTGGATCGATCCTGAGTTTGTGACCGATGCCGAGTTGGGCGTTGCATCGCGCAACACTGCAACTGGCTCCGACCAGACCTGAAGCTGAGTTGGGTGTTGCGGGCCGCAACACCTGGATCGGTCCTGAGCTCGTGAACGGTGCCGACTTGGGTGTGGCATGGCGCAACACGGCGACTGGCCCCGACCAGGTTGGAGCTGAGTTGAGTGTTGCGGGCCGCAACACCTGAATCGATCCTGAGTTTGTGACCGATGCCGAGTTGGGCGTTGCGTGGCGCAACACGACGACTGGCCCCGACCAGGTTGGAGCTGAGTTGAGTGTTGCGGGCCGCAACACCTGAATCGATCCTGAGTTTGTGACCGATGCCGAGTTGGGCGTTGCATGGCGCAACACGGCGACTGGCCCCGACCAGGTTGGAGCTGAGTTGAGTGTTGCGGCCCACAACACCACAGCGCGGTCCCTGCCAGTCGACCACAACATCAAGCATCCGGCTTCCCGAATCTCACTGCGCTCAGCATCGCGTCAAGCTCTCGCCTCGCTTTCGCTCGGGCTTCCGGGCTTTTGACAGAGGGCGGCTCGGTCTGCGAAGGCGGGGCAATTGGGTCTATCGACAGAATATCCCCAGGCTCGACATGCTTGGGCGCGTCGGGTGGTGCACCGTTCGTGGCTGGCGACGGCTCCGGGCTCCAGTTCGAATTGAATTCCCCACGCACGGCTCGGCTGACGAGGCTTAGCAGGTAACCCAACGGGTTTCTAAGCGACCCGGTCTCCACGCGATGCACCCACTGGCTGACCACGTCGGGTCTGACATCGATCGGGATTTTTTGCAGTGCCTGTAGCGCCTGGTGCTTTTCATCAGGCAGCAGGCGGTGAAGCGCTTCGAGCATGCCGGCTTCAACGCCCGCTCGCTCGGGCGGTACATGTACAGAGCTTTTACAAACATCTTGGTTTGTATTTGTATACGTACTATATGAGTTCGGATTCCGAACTGAGGGTGTACTCCGCGGATTTCCACTGGGTTCGGAATCCGAACTCGGCGTCTGACTCTCACAATTACCCGAGTTGTCACTGAGTTCGGATTCCGAATTCAGTGACTCATGAGGGGAATTTCCCTGAGTTCGGATTCCGAACTCAGGGGCTTCGACCACGTGAGCCCCTTGAACGTCTTTCACCCATCGCTGTGCAGTGAGTCTTTCCCCCACGGCATCCACTCGGGTGGGTAGACGATTTCCCACGTCAGGATCCTGAGCGAATTCATTCCAGGCGATTTCTGCCACTTCCCGGATCGTCTTGTTCTGGTGTTTCAGGGAGTGATTCAGCAGTTGCAGGTAGTCCTTGTCGAACTCGATGGCTTCGGCTGGCGACACGGGCTCGTCGTGCAGCAGGTAGACGTTGCCCTGAACCTGGCCGCTGAGATCGCTGCGTACCCGTCTGCCCAGGCTGAGCCAGCGCGTTAGCCGCAGGGTGATGAGGGATTTGGAGATGGTTTCTCGCGACGCGGGCTTTCCCGGCTGCATGCCGAGATAGGGGCGCAACTGGTCGTAGGTCGGAAAGGCAGTCAGGCCGTCGTCGTTGATTAACAGCCTGAAGACCTGCCATGCATTCCTCTCGAGAGGCGTTAGTCGGTCGTCGAGCAGCAGGCGTCGGGGCACTGTTTCGTGAGGGTTCCCGCTGAAAATGATCCCTGCGTAAGGTGATGAGCCTGTTGCTTCGTTGGTTGCCGCCTCTTTCTTCTGTAGTAGGTGGGTTTCCAGATGGCCCGATGCCGAGTCCAGAAGTGTCGACAGGGGAAAGCGGGACAGCTTCATGATTCGGGCTCACCATCCAGCAGGCTGGCCGCGCCGGGCTGTCGCGAGCCCTTGGTTGGCTTGCTCCGGGTCTTGCGTTGAGTAACGTTGGCTCCTTGCGCCGGCGGATACAGCCCCTCCCTGAGCCAGGTCTGGATTCGGTGCCAAATGATGGCCAGGCTCAGGCTTTCGATAGGCTCTTCGCCGTCGGTGTTGGTGGGCTCTTTCATTTCCTCAGCGACCACCATGGCGATGTCCAGCATTGCGATGCTGTCGGCAACGTCGACCTGGTGCTCTTTCATCAAATGCGTCCACCTGTACCAGAGGTTGGCGTCCGTCTCTTCGCTGAATTCACGCCAGCGCCCTCTGCGCGCGGTAAGCCCCATCATCAAGCGTTGCAGGGCTACGTCTTGGGGAGACATGCCGAAAAACTGCTGCAGCATGTGGGTGGTCGCCCCCAGCCGCAGGGCGCGCTCGACAAGGCGAACCTCTTCGTCGGAACGCTGAGCGCTGGTGAGGATCTTCTTCACCATCTCCCCATCAATGGTGACACTGCACCAGGAAACAGGTGTGTTGAGCAGCAGGCTCAGCGCGGACGGTTGCTGAAGCTGGGCCAGCACCTCAGGCTCCAGCCCCATCTCAAAGCACCGCCGCAGTTGGCCATTGCGAACGTTGTGCAGTACCTGAGACAGAATCGCTTCATTTATAGGTGTCTTGGACATTACAGCTCCTCCCTGCCTTGCACGGCATCAGCTTTCAGTCGGTGACGTTGTTTCACGGAGCGACATGAGTTCGAGATCGATGAGTCGTCTGGATAGTCGAATGATGCGAAAGAGCTTCACCAACGCACCGTCGCTCAATCGGCCCAGGTCGCTCGGTTGGCGGTCTTTGGCAGTGGGCTGCCCTAGCAGCAGTTGTCCCAGGCCGGCGGCAAATTCAAAGTCTGCGAGCGCATCCTTTGGTAGATCGGGCTGCTGTTGAATCATGTCCAGGGCGATGGCGATCGATCCGCTCAGCGACTGGAGCAGTGTCAGGGTGTGTTGAGCTGGGGCTGTGAGTTCAATTTCTTCTGCAGGATGTCGGTAGCTGAACCCGATCCCTGCCTCGACTTCGACGATGTCACCTGGTGCGTAGACTGAGTCAGCCACTTCGCGGGCCAGTTGGGCGATGTGCAAACGGAGCCCGGCTGGCGTGTCGATTTCCCGCTCGATGTACCAGAGGTCGGAAATGGGATGGAGCCCGCCAGCCTTAACCGGTATCGATACCAGTGCGTTGGCCTCGAAGTCAGGTAGCTGCTCGCCCTCCAGTGCTGCCAGTTGCTGCTTGACCTGTGTTACCCGTGGAGACGTCGTTACCGGACTGGCGACGTGGCCATCCAGCCGCGCCTGGCGTTCTTCGGTACTGATCTGCTGCGCAGCCGCGGGCTGGGTTGGCGGTAGATCTGCTGGTGCTGATATTGCAGTCGTCTGTAGGGCAGGACCGGAAGCAGGTGGCTCGGCAGCCGTAAAAGTTTGCTCATCCAATGGCGACCGAGGATCCGGTCCGCTCATAGTGGCAGGTGCTTCCTGCGGTATTTCAACCATGGGAAGTGATCGGCGTAGTTGATCCTGATTCTGGGTGATCTCTAGCAGGATGGACTCGTAGCCCTGACCCAGTGGTCCCTTGATCTGGTGAATCAGCTCGTCCTGAAAGCGCTGAATCAGGAACTCATTCGCTTCACCCTCGAACTGCGCCAGTACATCTTGGAAGACCAGCTCGAACTCCAGTGGGAGGTCCCGCCCTTGGGAGTGAGTTTCCCAACACTGCAATGCGGTCTTGCGCAGGGAAAGCACCTTTGAGATGCGATCGACACCAAGCCCTGAATACAAAAGCCCTGGCACAGCCGGCAACAGGTATCGAATCGTGTCCTGCATCCGGCTCAGATGCGAAGCGGAAACCGGATACCCGTCTGATTTAAGCCGACGGGACAGTTCGCGAAGTGATACTGCCTCTCCCGCTTCCTCTTCGTAGAGGACACGGGCCTTGTCGACCCCGAGTGCGCGCTCTATGAATAGCAGTTGGCCCTGAAGATCGTTCTCAGCCAAGTGACCGGTCAACGAGATGATCTCGCCACGGGCGGCATCCCACGGTCGGAACAAGGTGTGGAACCGGAAGAATTTGTCGTCCCCGGTCTCCTTGAACAATTCGTTCAGGATCGCCAGACGGGTGTTTCCCCCGTTACGGATCCGGAACTTGTCTTCCCCGGGCCGCCGGGTGACGGGAGGAGGGGCATCCAGCCCCCGCTCCCTGATCGATTCCTTGAGCTCCTCGTACTTGGGGTTGCGCGTGGTTCGTGGGTTGGTGTCCCACGGCAGTGTTTCATCCAGCGTCAGCAGCATGGGCGTGTCCACGATGGGATCGCTCATGCGCTGGGCCATGGGGGCGGTTTGCTCGAATGACGGTTTCAAAAGCTGTTCCTTAATGTTCGCCAGCGACGGCTTCATGTCTCAGCCCCTGGTTCATTGGCGCAAGCCGACCCTGCGAGGAGTTGATCGATGACTCGATGCGCGCGCTCCAGGGAGGATTCGAGTTCTTCGGCCCGTTCAAGCCGATGAAGCATTTCGGAGTTCATGGAGCGGTTGTTGTCGCGTGCCTGGTCAGCGATCCGCCCTCTCATGCCATTGGGAAGGCGAATCACGAATTTCTCTTCGTTGCGACGCTGCGGCTGGTTGCTCATATCGTTCTCCAGTGTTTTGGTCAGACGAGACTGTTTCAGTGGATCTTCGGTCAGAGCTGTTTCTGGCAGCCGAGGAAGTCCTGGAAGTAGCTCGATGATTTGGGACTGATTGCCGAGATGTAATGAGTGGCGTCAGCTTCGGCTTGCCAGTGTGAAAGGTTGATGCGTGCAGCCATCTGCAGGCGGCTCAGATCCAGCTGCGTCGATGGGATGATCTCGAGTTCGTCGTTCATCGCCACTCCTTCGCTGGATTGAAGGACTGCGATCAGCAGGTAGTCCGACGGACCAGAACTAAGGTGCGCAAAGAGCACATATCCACCGGATGTGCCGGAGCCGGCCATCAGTCGCGACAAATGCGCGGTCGCCGCTTGGCTGAACCCGATAAAGTCGATATCGCCGTCGCAGTACTCCTGCAGCCAGCCTCTGAAGGGGTAGGTGTCAGATTCGGGATGGAACAGTCCCCAGATTTTTCCGGGGGTACCGTTAAAGCTTCCGATGAGATCGAGGATCATGTTCTCGATGACGTGGGAAGGAGCCAGCGGGGTGTTCCGAAACTGAAGAGGGGCGGGCAAGCCGTCTTTCCCGGGAGCGATAAGATGAACAATGCAATGATGGACCGGCATCAGCGTGCCTCCTGTGATGATTGAGATTGGCGACGGTCGGCACGGCGCAGTCGGGCCATGGCATTGCGATCAGCGCGGTAGTCGCTCGGGGTGCTGGAAGTGAAGATGGGCGTCAGCCCACCTTTGCTGAATTTGATATGCCCGCCTTGAGTACGGCGAACCCTCCATCCGTTAGCGATGGCGAAGGTCATCAGCATGCGAAGGGATTCCCGGCTTGTGCGAATGGGGCTTTTCATTTGGCATGCTCCCGATCCCTCAGGGCATTTCCCGTCCGAACCGCAATGACTTCATGCTGGTGGGTGGGAAATATCACTGCCAGATCTGCCAAAAGACTCGCGAGTGCGTCACGCGGCCCTGAAACACGAAACACCACCGTGCAGTCCTGAACGCCGCGGTCGGATTCAGGCTGCATTGCCTCGATCAGTGGCTCGATCAGGTAGCTGGCGCAGGTAGGGCACTGCAGTACCTCCTCCTCACCGAATGGTGATTCAGGTGCCGGCAAGTAGTGACGGACCTGCTCCAGTCGAAAGTGCGCACCGCAATTGCTGCACCAGTGGGTGAGGTCATGTGTTGATCGAATAGTCATGCAGAGGCTCCTTGCCAGGTGCTCGCGCTCAGGTTGGCGAAACGGGTTTGATGAGGGATGAAGGCGGTTTTCACGGCACCGGTCGGCCCGTTCCGTTGCTTGCCCAGAATCAGTTCGGCAATGCCCTTGAACTCGGTCTGCGGGTTGTAGACCTCGTCGCGGTACACGAACATGATCACGTCCGCGTCCTGCTCAAGCGCGCCGCTGTCACGCAGGTCCGCGTTCACCGGGCGCTTGTTCGGGCGCTGTTCGAGTGAGCGGTTGAGTTGGGAGAGGGCAATGACGGGGCAGTCCATTTCCTTGGCGAGCGCTTTCAGGGAGCGGGAAATGGCACTGATTTCGTTAGCTCGATTTTCCTGCCCAGGGCAATTCATGAACTGGATGTAATCGACCATGATCAGTGCCGGGTGACCATATTTGCGCGCTGCACGCCGAGACTTGGCCCGCAACGCCACGGGAGTCAGACCGGCTTCATCATCGATGACCAAGCGATCACCGTAGGCATTCATGCGGCTCATGGCTGCCGTCAGTTTTGGCCAGTCGTCGTCCCCGAGATCACCCTTGAGCAGTTTGCGCAGATCGAGGTGACCCAGGACCGCGAGCAAACGATAGATGAGCGCTTTGGCCGGCATCTCCAGGCTGAACACCTGCACGCTTTTGGCTTTTTCTTTCTGCAGGGCAGCATCGACAAAGTTCAGCGCCAGAGACGTTTTGCCCATTGAGGGGCGTGCCGCGAGGATGATCAGGTCGGCGGGTTGCCAACCTGTGGTCATCTCGTCCAGGTCATCGAGCCCGGAGGGCAGGCCTGTTAAGGGCGACTCGTTGTTGAAGCGTTCGTCGATCTCCTCGATGACCTTGCTCAGGTGCTGGTTCAGACTGACGAACTCGTCTGTGGATCTGTCCTGGCCCAGAGCGAAGAGCTGCTGTTCGATCGACTCCTGAACCTCACTGGCGAGAGCCAGCTGATCGGACGCCTCGCGTGAGCATTGAAAACCGACAGACATGAGCTTGCGCAGGTGGGAGCGGTTGCGGACTATTCTTGCGTAGTGCTCGATGTTGGCGACTGACGGTGTGTTTTTCGCCAGTTCCGTCAGGTAACCCAGTCCACCCGCGCTGGCAGGTTCAGCGAGGGAGTCGTTGACGGTCACAACGTCGAAAGGCGCCGCTTTGCTAGCCAGCGCTGCAATCGCCCGGTAGAGGATCCGGTGCTGTTGCTGGAAGAAGTCTTCCTCGGTAAGCAGGTCCGCAATCAGATCCCAGGCGTTGTTGTCGAGCAGAAGGCCGCCCAGAACACCTTGTTCTGCTTCGACGGAGTAGGGAGGCGCCATGTCGAGGTGGCTCATTGGCCACCTCCAAATTCCAGCCGGCCATGGCGCGGTTGTCCAAGCCCGCGATGAAGATTGGCTTTACGTCCCTGGTCCCAACCCGCAAGTATTGAAACGGTATCGTGCCCCTTGGCCTCAAGAGGTTCGATGGTGGAGGTTGTGAGGTTGGGGTGATGAACCTCGAGGTAGGCGGTGATCTCCCGTTGAACACCCTCGTCCAGCTTCCCGGCAAAATGGGCCACCTTGTGGGAGATCGCATTCAGCCAGCCTTCCGCGAACAGCCGGCCCCGGCGGCGCTTAGTGGTGAGCTTGCAGCGTTTTTGCTGAACGACATGTGCGCGTCGAGCTGCGACCAGTTGATGGTGCAGCGTTGAGTAGGCATAGGCAGCCAATTTCGGTGAGATGCCTTTCCCCAGAAATTTGAAGGACCAACCGCTGGACCGATGCAGATAGGCCATGTGGCGACAATCGAACGCCGTCGCGCAGGTGCTGGCCAATGCATGGAGCCAGTTTTGCGGTGGGCGGCGGGTCTTGGTCGCTACGCTTGCTTCGTCCACTGCATGCGCGGCGATCTCGATGGATTCGAGGTTGTACTGCGTCATGAGACGGCGAGCCTGGCGAAGTGCAGTTTCAACCTCGGTAGGGGAGGCGCCTTGGCATTCGGCCAGTGCCATGAGCTTGGCGACTTTGTTGAGGACCTTCTGCTTGTCCGTCATTGCCCAGCCCCCTGTTGCTGGGGACCGGCGAGCAACGCGGCCCACATACGCAGCGTTTCAACCTCGTATGGATCGCTGCATACCTCCGGCCGATGTTCCCGGGCTTTTGATTGCAGGTCTTCGAGCCTTTGCCGAACGCACTGACCATCATCGACTGTCAGATACAGTTCAATTTCCTCACGCAGCTCATCGGCGAATGAACGAATGCGGCTGTCCCAATATTCTTTCGCGCTTTTCCAGCCAAAGAGCCTGGGCCGCGCGCAAACGTAGTTACGGAACCGCAGCGATATTTCGGTTGGCGAGTAGAAAGGCTGATAACAGCCTGCACGGCTGAGCGTCAGCGCGAGCCGAATGATTTCCAACTGCTGCTCAAGGGTTTCTGTCGCAAGGGAGTAGGCAGAAGCTGCAATTTTTTTTGCAGCTGCATCACGTTCCTTTCGCTCGCTCTTGATCTGCGCCTCAGTACGCTGACGCTTTTCCTTTGCATGCTCGATGTTGAATCCCACTGACTCGATAAGCTTGGCCGCATCGCGCAGGAGTTGCTGTTGCTCATCGGTCAGCATTCTCCCGATGCGCCCCAACAATTTGTTTCCGCTGGTCAGGTTACGGATCTCGCGAGCAGTACTTGTGAGCTTGGTCTGCAGTTTTCGCAGATCATCGGCCTGCTGATATTTGCCGAGCTCGAGCACGACATCGGCAGTCAGGGGGACAGCCGCAGGTGTTGAAGGCTTTGGCATCTCAGCGTTCTCCCTTGACCATCGACTCGATCGCACCTTCTGTGAGCGCTTCAAATCGCTCGCGCCACTCCGGAAAAAGCTCGACGGCCAGTTGGCGGATAACTGCCAATGCGGCAGGCGATTTACGGTTCGACGGCTGCCGATACTCCAGGCGATGTGCCGGAACTCCCTGGGAGGCCGCATTGCGGAAAACCACGGCGGCAGGAATGGTGCTGTCCAGAACGCTGATGTCGGGGTTGTCGCAGAAGATCTCGCGCACCGAGTGTTCAATCATTTGCGCATCGACAGTCTGGTCGAGGTTGTTGATGACGATCTGCACCGGAGGAATCTCTATCCCCAGGCGCTCATACGCACGCAGGCCGTCCAGCATCTGCATCGTTCCGCGGCTGAATTCCCTTGCGGCGAGCATGTTGGGCAAGAGAGGGGAGATCACCAGGTCAGAGGCGAGCACCACCATCTCCAGCATGGCCGACCGAGCACCCTGTGTATCGATCAGAATCAGGTCGAACTGGTCCTTGAACGCAGGGATCAGGTTCGCCAACCGCAACCGTCCGTCGGGTGCCTGCAGAAGCAGCGTGTTGAGCTGATTGTTGATGTCGTTGGAAATCACCAGCGACAAATTTTGGATCGAGGTACTGGAGATGATGCGAACCGACTCGGTGATATTGAACGCGAGCAAGTCGTAGATACCGCCCTGAGCTTCCCTCACCAACTGGTAGTACGAGGAAAGCGAGGGCTGGGCGGGGTCCAGATCGATCAATAGGGTTCGCAGGCCGGCATCAGCGCACAACGGACCGAGGTTGGCTTCGACTGTCGTTTTTCCTACACCGCCCTTTGTTGAAACAACCGACGTAATCTTCATTTTTGGAGCCTCTAATGTGAGTTCATTAGAGGCTGCTAAGCTACACATTCAGGCCTGAAAGCCTTACACCACGCGGGTTACAGCCGGTTAAACGTTCCGTTGACTTTTAACCAATTGGTCGTAGGTTCGAATCCCACACGACCCACCATCTTCGAAACCCGAGAGGTCCACGTAAGTGTGAATTCTCGGGTTTTTTTTCGTCTGCAGAAAAGTGGGCCCGTAAGCGCACATACCCCGGCATAACCCCGTTCCCCCACACCATAATCCCCGCCGCCACACTCCCAAACTGTCGCCCGTCCAGAAAGGCTGAACGTTTAAGCCAACCTCCCAGTCGTACCAGCAAGACGCAGCACACTGCGCGGATTGCTTACCTACCGTGAGGTCACCATGAGCCCAAGTTCTTCCACCGGCGTCGAGCTGCATTGCATTGCGTTCACCCTGAACGGCGATTCCAGAACGCTGAACATTCCCCCGTGGGTGACTTTGCTCGATTTGCTCCGGGACGAACTCGACCTGACCGGCACCAAGAAGGGTTGCGATCATGGGCAATGCGGTGCGTGCACGGTGCTGCGTGACGGCAAGCGTATCAATGCCTGTCTGACGTTGGCCGTGATGTGCGACGGGGCCAACCTGACCACGGTCGAAGGGCTCGCCACAGGGGATGAGCTGCACCCGATGCAGCGCGCGTTTATCAAGCACGATGCTTTCCAGTGCGGTTACTGCACGCCGGGACAGATCTGTTCTGCCGTCGGTCTTGCCGGCGAAGGGCGGGCGAATAATCGGGAAGAGATCAAGGAACTGATGAGTGGCAACCTCTGCCGGTGCGGTGCCTACACCAATATCATCGCTGCGGTTGAGGAGGGGCTGCCCCAAAGTCGTGGCGAGTTGGATCAGGGAGGGGCGCAATCATGATGCCTTTCAACTATTCCCGGCCTCGGGATGTCAGCGAAGCGATTAACCTGGCCGACGCCACAACCCGGTTTATCGCCGGTGGCACCAATCTGGTCGATCTCATGAAAGAGAACGTGGTTCGTCCAGGCCGGCTGATCGACATAACAGGTTTGGGCCTTGATGAGGTCGAAGAACTGCCTGGTGGCGGATTGCGCATCGGTGCGTTGGCGAGTAACGCGGACCTGGCATGGCATCCGTTGATCGAATCGCGTTATCCGCTGCTGTCCCAGGCCATTCTCGCAGGTGCGTCCCCGCAACTGCGGAATATGGCGACCACGGGCGGTAATCTGTTGCAGCGCACACGTTGTTACTACTTCTACGACACCGGTTCGCCCTGCAACAAGCGCGAGCCGGGCAGCGGCTGTCCCGCGCGATCGGGACTGAACCGCATCCACGCGATCCTCGGGGCCAGCGATACTTGTGTCGCCACCCATCCTTCCGACATGTGCGTCGCACTCGCGGCGCTTGACGCCGTGGTTCACGTCGAAGGCAAGGCTGGAAAGCGGCGTATCGAATTCGCCGACTTCCATCGTTTACCTGCAGATGCGCCTGAGCGGGACAATCAATTGGCTGACGATGAGTTGGTCACGTCCATCGAGCTGCCGCCTCCTCAGTTCATCGCGCACCATTGCTATCTGAAAATTCGTGACCGGGCGTCCTATGCCTTTGCGCTGGTCTCGGTAGCCGCGGCGCTGGAACTGGACGGCGACACCATTCGCCAGGCCAGGTTGGCGCTGGGTGGCGTCGCCCACAAACCGTGGCGCGACAAGGCGGTCGAAGCCGCGCTTGTGGGCCAGCCCGTGTCCCGTGAAACCTTCTCCGCCGCAGCCGACCTGTTGCTGCGCGATGCCCAGCCTCTGACCCATAACGCGTTCAAGGTCAGGCTCGCCCATCGCGCAATCGTGCGTGCCTTGAGCGACGCCGCTATTGGAGGGAATGCCTGATGAACACATTCAATGCTGCGGTGGGCCAGCCTCTGGACCGTGTCGACGGCGTGGCCAAGGTGACGGGCAAGGCGCGCTACGCCGGTGAATACCCTGAGGACGGGCTGCTGTTCGGCAGCGTGGTGTCCAGCACCATCGCCAAAGGCCGTGTGCTCAATATCGATACCCGCGAGGCACTCAATGTACCGGGCGTGGTGCTGATTCTCGATCACCGGAACCGGCCGCACCTGTCCAGTTACGATGATGACTACAGCGATGCCGACTCAGCAGAAGGCTCGGCTTTTCGCCCGTTGTACAACGACCGAGTGCTCTACAGTGGTCAGCCTTTGGCGCTGGTCGTGGCGCAGACGCTGGAAATGGCCCGCTACGCAGGCTCCCTGTTGCGCATTCGTTATGAGGAAGAGGAGCACCAGACCGATCTGGCTGCGGCCCTCGACCACGCGCACAAAGCCCCGGCCGAAACGCCAAAGCCCCGAGGCGATTTCGCCCGGCATTTTGCGGACTCCGCCACGCAGGTCGACGTGACCTACACCACGCCGGTGGAGCACCACAACCCGATGGAGCCCCACGCCTCGACGGTGTTCTACAAGTCTGATGGCAGCCTTGAGATTCACGACAAGACCCAAGGCACCCAGAACTGTCAGGATTACCTGCACAAGATTTTCGATCTGCCCAAAGACAAGATCCGCATCCTCGCAGCCTTTGTCGGCGGCGCCTTCGGTTCTGGCCTGCGTCCTCAGTACCAGTTGCCGCTGGCGGTGATGGCGGCGCTGATGCTGAAACGTTCGGTGCGGGTGACCCTGACCCGGCAGCAGATGTTCACCTTCGGTTATCGGCCGCGCACGTCCCAGCGGCTGCGACTGGGCGCGGATGCTGACGGGCGCTTGCTGGCGATCGGGCACGACGCGATCGGTCAGACTTCACGATTCGAAGACTTCACCGAGCACCTGGTCGAATGGAGCGGGATGCTCTATCACTGCGACAACGTGGCGCTGAGCTATCAACTGGTACCGCTCGACGTCTACACCCCGCTGGACATGCGCGCGCCGGGTGCTGCGTCAGGTGTGATCGCGCTGGAAGGCGCACTGGACGAACTGGCCTGTGCGGCGGGCATTGATCCCCTGCAACTGCGCCGCGTCAACTTTGCCGACAGCAACGGCAACGAGGGCAAGCCGTATTCCAGCAAGGCGCTGTTGGCCTGCTACGACCAGGGCGCCGAGCGTTTCGGCTGGAGTCAGCGGAACCCGGTGCCTCGCAGCATGCGCCAAGGGCGTGAGTTGATAGGGTGGGGCGTCGCAGGCGGCGTCTGGGAAGCCATGCAGATGAAAGCCAGCGCCAAGGCGCGCATCGACGCCGCCGGCAAACTGACCGTCAGCAGTGCCACCACGGATATCGGCACCGGCACCTACACCGTCATGACCCAGATCGCCGCTGATGCGGCCGGGGTCATGCATCAGGACGTGACATTCATTCTGGGCGATTCCTCGCTGCCCACTGCGCCTTTGCAGGGCGGCTCCTTCACCGTTTCTTCGGTTGGTTCCGCCGTCAGGCAGGCTTGCCTGATCTTGCGCACCCAGGTGCTGGAAGCCCTGCGTCGGCTTCATCCTGAGATGGCTGACGTACCGGTGGAACAGATCGGCTTCGGTGACGGATTTGTACACGTCGGCGACCAGCGGTTCGCCATTGCCGAGGTGGTCGCTCAATGCGCGGGCGGTGCGTTGGAGGTGCAGGTCGACGCAGAACCCAGCACCAAACGCAGCGGATTCGCCACGGCGACTCACTCGGCGGTGTTCGTCGAAGTGCGGGTCGATGAAGACCTCGGCACGATCAAGGTCAGCCGCGTGGTCAGCGCTGTGGCAGCAGGGCGTGTTATCAACCCGAAAACAGCGCAGAACCAGCTGTTGGGCGGCGTCGTCTGGGGCCTGGGCATGGCGCTGCAGGAAGACACCCTGAGCGATCACACACTTGGCCGTTTCATGAATCACAGCCTGGCCGAATACCACATCCCGGTCCACGCCGACATCGGCGAGATCGATGCATTCTTCGTCGAGGAAGAGGACGACATCGTCAACGACCTGGGCTCCAAGGGCGTGGGCGAGATCGGCATTGTCGGCGTGGCGGCGGCGGTTTCGAATGCCGTATTCCATGCCACCGGCAAGCGTGTGCGCGACTTTCCCGTGACGCTCGACAAGCTGCTGCAGTGACCGCGCACAACACCCGAATGCGTGGCACCCGAGTGTGAGATCTGTGTACCCGTGACGTGCTCTCTAACCTGATGGAGATGTACCCGATGAACGACCTTCCCGTTACCCATCCTGCAACTGCGCCGTTGCCCTTTGACCCGTCCTTCGAACAGATTCCTGATGATGAAGCGCAGACCAGCAAGGAGCTTGCCGAAACGCTCCACTCGATCATGGAAACCACCTTCAAAGACAACGGCCATGCCAATCGCAGCGTCCACGCCAAGGGCCATGGCTTGCTCAAAGGGCGGGTTACGGTGCTCGACAACCTCCCCCCAGAGCTGGCGCAAGGTGCGTTTGCCCGCCCCGGAACACTGGCCGCCTTTCTGCGTTTCTCGACCAACCCCGGTGACATCCTGGATGACAAGGTTTCAACGCCGCGCGGTCTGGCAATCAAGCTGGTAGGTGTCGATGGCTCGCGCTTACCCGGCAGTGAGGGCGAGGTGACACAGGACTTTGTCATGCAGAACGCCAAGGCGTTTACCGCCGCTACGCCCAAGGCATTCTTGAAGACCTTGAAGCTGCTGGCCAAGACTACCGACAAGGCGCCTGGCATGAAGAAGGCGTTGTCGGCGGTACTGCGGGGTGTGGAGTCGACCATCGAATCCATGGGCGGCGAAAGCGGCACCTTGAAGAGCCTCGGCGGCCACCCGCAAACCCACATTCTGGGCGAGAGTTTTTCCACCGTCGCGCCAGTTCTCTACGGGCCCTATTACGCCAAGCTGGCCATGGTACCGGTGTCGCCATCCTTGACTGCACTCACTGACCAGCACGTGGACTTCGGCGACAACCCCGACGGGCTTCGGGCAGCGGTGAGCGAGTATTTCAGCCAGCAAGGCGGCGTCTGGGAGCTGCAAGTGCAACTGGCGACCGACAACGAAAAGATGCCCATCGAAGACGCCTCCGTGCAATGGCCTGAAGACCTCAGCCCCTACGTCACTGTGGCGCGGGTCGAGGTCGATCCGCAGGCGGCGTGGGACGAAGAGAAAGTCCGGGAAATCGACGATGGCATGGCGTTCAGCCCCTGGCATGGCCTGGCGGCACACAGACCCTTGGGTGGTGTGATGCGGGTGCGCAAACCTTCCTACGAGATGTCCTCTGAGTTTCGCGGCAGTCACAACGGTTGCCCGATTCACGAACCCCGCTGATAGAGGTCTTTGCATGCAGCTTATTCAACCGACCGCGCATTTCCATCCCTATACCAATGCTTCGGGAGGTTGGGGTTCGGCGCATTCCGTCATGAGCATCCTTTGGCGCGAGCAGGCGTTGCGCAAAGCCCCTGCGGCGCTGATGAAGCAGAACAAACCTAAAGGCTTTGCCTGTGTCAGCTGCGCCTGGGCCAAACCCGGCAACCCCCACGCGCTGGAGTTCTGTGAGAACGGCGCCAAAGCCACTGCGTGGGAATTGACGTCACGGCGCACGGACGCGGATTTCTTCGCCCGGCACACCTTGCACGAGCTGCGCGGGTGGAGCGATTACGACCTTGAGCAGCACGGGCGCCTGACTCACCCGTTGCGCTATGACGCGCAAATCGATCAGTACGTGCCGACCACCTGGGACGAGGCTTATGCCGCCATCGGTGCCCAACTCAAACAGCTGGCTCCGGACCAGGTGGCCTTCTATGCCTCGGGCCGTGCGTCACTGGAAGCCTCCTTCATGTACCAGTTGTTCGCCCGCGCCTACGGCACCAACAATCTGCCGGACAGCTCCAACATGTGCCACGAAAGCACCTCGGTCGGCTTGCAGGAAAGCATCGGTGTGCCCGTGGGGACGGTGACTCTGGCGGACTTCGAACACACCGACTGCATCTTTTTCTTCGGCCAGAACGTCGGCAGCAACAGCCCGCGCATGCTTCACCCCTTGCAGGAAGCCCGCAAGCGTCACGTGCCCATCATCACCTTCAACCCCTTGCGTGAGCGTGGGCTGGAGCGGTTCGTCAATCCGCAGTCGGTGAGCGAGATGGTCGGCCCTTCATCCACGGTGATCAGCACTCAATACCATCAGGTCGCGATTGGCGGAGATACGGCGGCGGTCATGGGCATCGCCAAGGCACTGTTGTTCATGGATCAGCAGGCGAGAGAGACGGGCGCGCACCCCGTGCTGGATCATGCATTCATCGCCGAACACACAGAGGGCTTCGACGCCTTTGTGGCGCAGGTCGATGGCTACTCCTGGGACGAACTCGTGCAGCGCTCGGGATTGAGTCGTTCATCGTTGGAGGCGGCCGCCACTGTCTACGCCCGCAGCCACAAGGTCATGATTGTCTACGGGATGGGCATGACCCAGCACCGCCACGGCGTGGGCAATGTGCAGATGTTGGTCAACCTGTTGCTGTTGCGCGGCAACATTGGAAAGCCGGGCGCGGGGATCTGTCCGGTTCGTGGTCATTCCAACGTTCAGGGCCAGCGCACGGTGGGCATCACTGAAGATCCAGACAAGGTGCCAAAGGACAAGATCGAGGCGCGGTTCGGCTTCAAGGTGCCGACTCAGAAAGGCCTGGCTACCGTGGACACCTGCAAGGGCATTCAGGACGGCAGCGTCAGAGGCTTCATCGGCCTGGGCGGGAATTTCTTGCGCGCCGTCCCCGACACTGACCGGATGGAGCCCGCCTGGAAAGGGCTGACGCTGAACGTGCAGGTCGCGACCAAACTCAACCGCACACATCTGATCCCGGGGCAACACACTTGGCTGTTGCCGTGCCTGGGGCGTATCGAAATCGACCAGCAGGAAGGCACGCCCCAGGTCTACACCACCGAAGACAGTACCGGATGCATCCGCGCCTGGCAGGGACATGCGCAGCCGGCCGCCGAGCAGTTGCGTTCGGAAGCCGCGATCATTGCCGGGCTGGCGCAGGCCACGCTCGGTGCCGACGTACGCATTCCCTGGGACGAGTGGCGCCGGGACTACGCGCGAGTGCGCCAGGCTATCTCTGAGATTTACCCCGAGATTTTCCACGACATGGAAACCCGCATGTGGGAGGAGGGTGGTTTCCATCGCCCGCTTCCTGCCGCGCAGCGCAAGTGGGCCACCGAATCGGGAAAGGCGCAGTTCAAGACGCCATCCAGGCTTGATGAAGATGACGATGTAGCGCTTGGGACGGATCGGCGCGACGTGGTGCAACTCATGACGCTGCGCAGCAATGACCAGTTCAACACCACGGTCTATGGCTATAACGACCGCTTCCGTGGCGTACACGGCACGCGCAACGTGGTCTTTCTCAATCGTAACGACATCGTCCGCCTGGGGTTTGCGCCCGGCCAGTGGGTGACGCTGCGCACTGCCATCGAGCCCGAGGTTCGGCGCGAAGTGGGTCCATTCCAGATCATCGCCTACGACATCCCCGAAGGCTGTGCAGCTTCTTACTATCCAGAGTCCAACCCGTTGGTGCCCCTGTGGCACCACGCTGAACGCAGCAAAGTGCCAGCCGCCAAGTCCGTGCCGGTGAGCCTGCATGCGGCACTGCCTACAGAACAGGATCGCAGGCACGAAATCCCCGATGGCGATCAGGTCAGGGAGTGAAGGTCAGCGCCCCAGGCTTCTGCGACTCCTGGGCTGGGACTTGCCGGTTGCTCCTCACGCTAAAGCCTATTACTTATTGACCATCTCTTTGATCGTGCCGGTGGGGATGCTCACCAGCGCGTACTTACCCTTGATCTCTACCCATTGCTCATGTTCGCCCGGTGCCTTGAGGTTGCGGCTTTTCCAGTCCTTGATCGCAAGACGCTCGCGTTGGTATTCATCGGGTACGTTATCGCCTGCCTTGATTTCTTTAACGCCTGCACCGGGGCGATCCATCGTGACCTTTGGCTCCTCGGCACCATGGCTCAAGCTCGATACGGCGCACAGCGCTGCAAGCGAAAATGCTGTCAGGTAATTCTTGTAAGTCATGGGAGCTCCTTGATCTTGAATGAGGACAGTTGAGTTGATCGGCGACGTGGAAAAGCGTTCAACCTGATTGACCCTGACCGTAAACCAGGCAGATGAGGCTGCGCGGTGCCAGTCATTTGAAACAGTCCCTGGCGCTCTCTCCATTCACCTGAATGGAAAGCGTAATGAGCTGTTTTAAAAAAGGAATTTTTTGATTGTAGGACGATCTCTGTGTGGTGAATGTCTTTGCCAAGGAGAGAAAACATGGCGCAGGAACACCATTACCGGATCGACTATTTGCTGCAGGGCGCTTACAAGACCTTCTATATCCGAGCGTCAAAAATGGACAATGCCGAAGCCTGGCATTGGGCTACGGTTGACGCCGGGATCGGCCAGTTGCCCAAGTACCGAACGGACCCCGTGTCCAGGCTGAGCAAGCCTCAGGCGGAGAAGCACGGCATTACCAATGTGGAGTGGAGCAAGGCGTAACCAGGCTTAACTTCCGGGCCTCCGTGAATGCTCAAGCGGTGAACGATCTTCTTGCCAGGCGGTGTTCGTTGTAATCTTGGCAAAATCACAGGTGAGAGGCCCGGTTCACATGATTCGTTCGGATTTCTCATCTGACCTTGAAGCGGTCCACGCCATTGGCGCGGTGCCCGTGATCCTGAGCATGGTCAAGCACATGACGGGCATGCGCTTTGCCGCTGTCGCACGGGTCACCGATACGAACTGGGTCGCCTGCGCGGTGGATGATTCCATCGATTTCGGCCTCAAGCCTGGTGGCGAGCTGGTGCTCGAGTCGACGATCTGCCACGAAATCCGTCAGCACAGAGAGCCGGTGATTTTCGGCCATGCCAGCAAGCATCCGCTGTTTTCAACGCACCACACCCCCCTGACCTACGGGCTGGAAAGTTATGTCTCGATCCCGATCATCACCGGCGATGGAGAGTTTTTCGGCACGCTGTGCGCTATCGATTCAGTGCCCGCCAATCTGGAAGAGCCCGCCATCGTCAAGACGCTGACCCTGTTCGCGCAGTTGATCGCCATGAGTCTCGACTCTCAGAAAAACCTGGAAGCCACGCAGTCGGCATTGATTGCGGCTAAAGAGCACGGACGTTTGCGTGACCAGTTTGTGGCGGTGTTGGGGCATGACTTGCGTACGCCCCTGAGCGCCATTCGGATGAGCGCCGAATTGCTGGAAAGCCGGACCACGGAGAAGCGTTCACTGAACCTCATTGCAGCGATCCGTAACAGTTCGCTGCGTATGGGGATGCTGATTGAAAACGTTCTGGATTTTGCGCGCGGACGAATGGGCGGAGGAATCCCCGTCAAGAGACAGTTGGTGGACGATCTGGGCCCGGTCCTTGAACAGGCGCTGCGCGAAGTGCAGATGTCCAACCCCGGGGCGATAATCGATCACTCACTGGATCTTCCGAGTGGCATCTATTGTGACTCGCTGCGAATCACTCAACTGTTATCGAATCTGGTAGGGAACGCAGTGACCCATGGGGCCAGATCGTCCCCCATAACGGTCAAGGCATGGTGTGAAGACGCGGTCGTGGTGATTTCAGTGCTAAACCAGGGGCCGCCCATTGCCGAGCACCTGATGCCGCTGCTGTTTGAGCCTTTCACGCGCTCGGAAGCCGGCCAGCGTGGAGAGGGCTTAGGGCTGGGGTTATACATTGCCTCGCAGATCGCCGAAGCACATGGCGGAAATCTGCAAGTGACTTCCACCCTCGAATCGGGCACCGCCTTTGTCGCAAGATTCCCTACCACTATCAAATGAGTCTATTGACCCTGTAAGCGGTAGGAAAATGTCTTCGAGGGACTGGTAAACCTAGGCGCCAGACCAGGACACACTCCGAAGATTTCGCGTGACCTTTGCGGTTGTTTCGCAGGAGGGCGCTGACCGTTGGCGCACAGTGGCGACAAAAAGAACGAACTCGGAGGCGGCGAGCGGACTCAACTTTTCACAGTGAGACTTCGCTCTGCAAACTGAGGACGCCAATCATGAGCAATTATCCAACCCCACCTTTCAAGCCGCAGAAACAGCCTGTACCCGGCGATCAAAGCAGGATGGACCCGTATCCCGATTGCGGCGAATCAAGCTACAAGGGTTCAGGTCGTCTGGCGAACAAGATCGCCTTGATTACCGGAGCCGACAGCGGAATAGGCCGGGCAGTGGCGATTGCGTTCGCCCGCGAAGGCGCCGATGTCGCGATCTCCTACCTTGACGAGCACGAGGACGCAAAAGAGACCGCCCGATGGGTGGAGGAAGCAGGCAGGCAATGCATTTTGTTGCCAGGCGATCTTGCCAATAAGGCGCACTGCTCAGCCATTGTTAACGATACCGTCGAAAAATTCGGGCGTATTGACGTACTGGTAAACAACGCGGCCTTTCAAATGACCCATGAGACGTTCGAGGACATTTCCGATGAGGAATGGGTGAAGACGTTCGATATCAATATCACTGCCATGTTTCGAGTCTGCAAAGCCGCACTGGCGTCGATGCCGTCGGGCAGTTCGATTATCAATACAAGCTCCGTCAATTCCGATTCGCCAAGTCCGACGCTGCTGGCGTATGCGACCACCAAAGGCGCCATCGCAAATTTCACCGCCGGGCTCGCGCAATCCTTGGGGCCTCGTGGCATCCGGGTAAACAGCGTTGCGCCAGGCCCGATCTGGACGCCTTTGATCGTGTCGACGATGACGGAAGATGACATCACGAACTTCGGAAAAAACACACCGTTGGGACGCCCAGGCCAGCCTGTGGAAGTCGCGCCGATCTATGTACTTCTGGCGTCTGATGAGGGCAGTTACATTTCGGGCACTCGCTACGGCGTGACGGGTGGCAAGCCGATCCTGTAACCGGGTTATCACAGGTTTGGAAGGCTTAACGAAACAGGCGCCATCCAGTAAGGGACATTGCTGTTCAGTGCTGGATACGGCGTTTCAAGGGGATGGGCTGGCGCTGTGTTCGTCATTGATCGAAGCGCGTTTCAATCACACCTCACCGTAAACAACTGACCCAGATTCGTCGTAAACCGTGCACTCAGCAAATCCTGGCGCATCGCCCAATCGGGAGAAGGCGGGACCGTCGCCACCCGCAAGGTGCCACGGCCCCATCGATCGTTGATCCGGTCGAGAACGCGCATGATTTCCCCGCAAGCGTCAGGTTGCGCCGCTGCAAACAGGTCATCGGTGAATTCGCCTGGCTGGCGCAGATCCATCAGCAGCACTTCTGCCTTGCTGTATTTGAAACCTTCCCTGAACAGACGGTTGACTGCCTCGGTCGCTGCCTTGGTCATCAAGCGCACGTCGTTCGTGGGGTAGGGCAGTTCCACCAGTGCGGCATTGGCGTATTTGGCTTCCTCGGGATTAAACATACCGGTGCGGATGCTGACGCGGATCCTCTTGCACAGCGAGTTTTGCCCACGCAGCTTTTCTGCGGCGCGTTGGGTGTAGGTGGCTACGGCTTCTTTTATGGGCTCGATGCTGGTCAGCCGATCTCCGAACATTCGACTGCAGCAGATTTCCTGCCTGGGCGGATCGGCTTCGCCCAACTCCAGGCAGGGTGTGCCGGCGAGTTCGCGGGCGGTCTTTTCAATCACAACGCTGAATTTGTGCCGTAACGTCCAGGCATCGGCCTTGGCCAGATCCATCGCGGTCTTGATGCCCATGCATTCCAGGTGCGCCTTCATTCGTTTTCCGATGCCCCACACTTCGCTCACGTCGGTGTTGCGCAGGGTCCAGTCGCGTTTGAACGGATCGCAGATGTCGACCACGCCACCGGTCCTGTCCAGCAGTCGCTTGGCGGTATGATTCGCAAGTTTGGCCAGGGTCTTGGTACGGGCGATGCCAATGCCGACCGGAATGCTGGTGCGTTTATAGATCGTTGCCCGGATCTGGCGCCCGAATGCAGTCAGATCACCGGGAATGCCAGTGAGGTCGGCGAAGGCTTCGTCAATACTGTAGACCTCCAGCGCCGGCACCATCGACTCGATGATGGTCATCACCCGTTCGCTCATGTCGCCGTACAGGGCGTAGTTGCTGCTGAACGCGACGACGCCATTGCTGCGCAAGTGGTCCTTGATCTGGAAATATGGCTGGCCCATTTTCACGAAAGGCTTGGCGTCGTAGCTGCGGGCGATGACACAACCGTCGTTGTTCGACAGCACCACGATGGGTGTCTTGGCCAGATCCGGGCGAAAAACACGCTCGCAGCTCGCATAGAAACTGTTGCAGTCGATCAGCGCGAAGACGGGTTCAGGCTTTGTCATGATCGCGGACGCTGTATCTGACCACGCCCCAGATCACCAGCTCATCGCCTTCCATCACATGCCGTGCCGGATATTTGGGGTTTTCCGACATCAGGATCACCTCGTTCTCGCGCATGTGCAGCCGTTTGCACACAGGCTCGGTATTGAGCGCCGCAATCACGATGTCACCGTGCTCGGCGTACAGGCTGCGGTCGACGATGACCAGGTCACCGCTGTAGATCCCCGCACCCTGCATGCTGTCGCCCTCGATCTTCGCCAGGTAGACATGGGGTGCACGGATGTCGAACAGCTCATCCAGAGAAATGTGTTTCTCGATATGGTCCGCGGCTGGCGAGGGAAACCCGGCGGGCACCTGGAACGAATAAAGGGCAAACCTTTCGCCGTCGGCGGCCACTGGGCCAAGGATGGAGACACTCATGATGCACCTTGCATGCGTTAGCTGTATGTATATACAGTTAACGATCTAGTCCGCTTGCGGTCAATCTCATATGTAGGAAATTTCGACGGGTGACAGCATGTGTGGACGCTACTCGATCTATGAGCCGATGGACCACTACCTCAAGGCGCTTGCCTCCGCGCAACTGGTCATCAACGGTTACGACCTCTGGCCGATCGAGCGCTACAACGTCGCGCCGACCACCCGGGTCGAGATCATCCGGCCTGTGGGAGAAGGGTTGAGCGTGGACAAGGTACGTTGGGGGTGGTCACCGTTCTGGGCCAAGGGCAATCGGCCAGATCCCATCAACGCCCGTGTCGAAACGGCGCTAACCGGGAAGTTCTTTAAACAGCTATGGCCGAAGGGGCGCGCCCTCGCGCCAGCGAACGGCTGGTTCGAATGGGTGAAAGATCCGGATGATCCCAAGCGCAAGCAGCCGTACTACATACGTCCGAAGGAAGAACAGCCGATGTTCTTCGCCGCGCTGGCCGAGGTGCATGCCGGGTTAGAGCCGGATGAGAGAGACGGCTTTGTGATTATCACTGCCGACAGCGACCAGGGAATGATCGATATTCATGATCGTCGCCCGGTGGTGCTGAGCCCTGAGCATGCCAGAGAATGGGTGGATCCGCAGACGTCGTCGGTGCGAGCCGCGGAGATTGCGAGGGAGTGTTGTCGAGCAACCGAAGAATTCACCTGGTTCAAGGTAGGAAAGGATGTGGGGAATGTGCGGAATCAAGGGGAGGGGTTGATTGGTCCCCTAGTAGAGAAGGATGTACCAGAGGAATGAGCAACCAGGCAAGGCTGACTAGCTTCCTATATAAACAGAAAAAAACCACTGATTTTCCTCGTGTTTTGTCTATTTCATAGAAAGTTCACATTAAGGGTTGACGCCCCTTCGAATCTCTCTATAATTCGCCCCACTTCCGGCGCAGTCGGAACGGAAAACTCCTTGAATATCAACGAGTTAGACGTTCATGATAGCGAGGAAGTGCTTCGGTCCGGATGTTCGAATCGACAGCGGTGAAAAAGGTGGTTGACAGCAGATTGTAACGCTGTAGAATTCGCCTCCCGCTGACGTGAGACGCCAAGTCGAACGAAGCGCAAGTGGTTGAAGTTGATAAAGAAATTTTGAAAACTTCTGAAAATAACCGCTTGACAAGATGAGACGCTGCTG
>Ga0207713_1000097_pt1 | contig 144844 bp, 135 predicted proteins | sample KBSS64metaG_FD_184404 | JGI IMG/M metagenome (GOLD analysis project Ga0207713, IMG submission 184404) | Switchgrass rhizosphere microbial communities from Kellogg Biological Station, Michigan, USA - KBS S6-4 metaG (SPAdes) (version 2) | ecosystem: Host-associated > Plants > Roots > Rhizosphere... | reverse complement strand
TCTGCTCCTACATCTGTTTCGGGCCAGTTATGTCTGTGGGATTGCCTCGACCGCCTTGTTTTTCCGGCTTGAAACCGTATCAAGGCCGCCAGGTGCATGGCTTGATGCTTTTGGGGCCCTTTAGACCGCATCTGTTTCGGGCCAGTTATGTCTGTCCCATTGCCTAGGCCGCCTTGTTGGTCTGGCATACAGTCAGGTTTACCTTCTACCTTTTTCGGAAATGTTCAACCCATGCCACCCGCCCACCTCCTTGTCATCGGCTACGTCTGGCCGGAACCCCGTTCTTCTGCAGCCGGCGGGCACATCATGCAGATACTTCAGGCCTTCCTCGACCAGGGCTGGCAGGTCACCTTCGCCAGCCCCGCCGGCGATGGCGAGCACATGGCCGACCTGGCCGCGCTGGGCATTGCCCGCCAGGCCATCAAGCTGAACGACGAAAGCTTTGACCGCTTCATCACCGAACTGAACCCCGACGCGGTCCTGTTCGACCGGTTCATGATGGAAGAACAGTTTGGCTGGCGGGTGGAGAAACACTGCCCCACCGCCCTGCGGGTGCTGGAAACCAGCGACTTGCAGAGCCTGCGCGATGCGCGTCAGTTGCGGCTCAAGGACGCCCTCAAGGCGGACCCGCAGCGCGACGACTTCAGCACCCTGTTCGGCCTCGACCATCCCGACCTGTACCGCCACATGGCGGCGGCGGACATCAGCCAGCGCGAAGTGGCGGCGATCTACCGCGGTGACCTCAGCCTGATGATCTCGGAACCCGAGATCGAACTGCTGACCGGCCAGTTCCGCGTGCCCGGCGCGCTGCTGCACCATTGCCCCCTGATGGTCGAGGCCTCAGGCCCTGGCAAGTCCTTTGAGCAGCGTGCGCATTTCCTCAGCATCGGCAATTTCCGCCATGCGCCCAACTGGGATGCCGTGCTGTGGCTCAAGACCGTGCTGTGGCCACGAATTCGACAACGCCTGCCCCAGGCCGAGCTGCATGTGTATGGCGCCTACACCCCGCCCAAGGCCACGGCACTGAACAACCCGGCGCAGGGTTTTCGCGTGCTGAACTGGGCCGAGGACGCCCTGCAGGTGATGGGCGATGCCCGCGTGGCCCTGGCCCCGCTGCGCTTCGGTGCGGGTATAAAGGGCAAGTTGCTCGACGCCATGGTCTGTGGCACCCCCAGCGTCACCACGCCCATTGGCGCCGAGGGCATGCATGGCACGCTGGCGTGGCCAGGCCTGGTCGCCAGTGACGTGGAGGGCCTGGTGAACGCCGCGGTCACGTTGTACCAGGATGAAGCCGCCTGGCAGCAGGCCAACGCCCACGCCCCTGCGTTATTGCAGGCTCGCTACCGCTACCGTCCCCATGCCGATGCGTTGCTGGCACGCATCGACACCCTGCGCCACAACCTGGACACCCACCGCCTGGGTAATTTCACCGGCGCCATGCTGCGCCATCACCAGCACAAGAGCACCCAGTACATGGCCCAGTGGATTGAGGCCAAACGAAAAAATACCGAGATATTGGATCCAATATAAAAAAGCGTCTACACTGCCGGGAGCCGTGGATATTTCCCCACCAACCCGCATAGGTTGCCGCTGGCATGATGGATACCTCAGCTCCCGACTTCAGCCATAAAGTCTATAAAACGCCGCTGATGCAACGCATGGTCCAGGTCGCCAAGGAGCTGGCTCGCCAGGGCCTTGCGCATGACCGTCAGCCGGCGCTGTACAAGGTAGCCGATTACATCCTGCAGAACCCCTGGCTTTCACCGACGTTGAACATCGAGCACCTGTCCGCTGGCGCCGGTACGTCCACGGCGGCTGTCAACCGCCTGGCCAATTACATGGGCATGAACGGTTTCACTGGCCTGCGCGAGGCCCTGGTACTGCACTTGCTTGAACTGGTATCGCCCGCCGACTGGGTACGGGCAGAGGTGGCCCAGCATCCCGAGCGCGGTTTCGGCCTGGGCCAGCAGGTACGTCTGAGCAATGGCAACCTCGACGCCACCCTCAGCGCCAATGATGACGAACGCTTCGACAACGTGGTCGGCAGCCTGGCCCAGGCCCGGCACCTGTACGTGCTGGGTTTTGGCAACTGTCACTACGTGGCCGGGCTGGCTACCACCTGCCTGGTGCCCCACTGTGCCCACGTGGTCGCGCTGAACATGGAAGGTGGCAGTGAAAACGCCGCCTATCGCATGGCGGCCATCGGCCCCGGCGATACCCTGCTGGCCTTGGCCCTGCAGCCCTATGCCAACGACACATTACGCCTGGCGCAGTACGCCGCCAGCCGCGGCGCGGCCGTGATGGCGATCACCGACTCGCCGGCTTCGCCCATGATGGCCGTGGCCCACCAGTGCCTGTTCGCACCGCCCACGCACCCGGTGCTGCGCAACTCCAAGGTGGCGATGCTGGTCATGATCGAGGCGCTGGCCAGTGCCGTGCGCCTGCGCAACCTGGAGCCGGTGAACGAATCCATCCGCCTGGCCGAAGACGCACTCAGGTATGTGCAACGCAAGGGCTGTGCGTGAACCGCCATTGCCGAGGCGATGGCTTTATGAGTAGGCTGGGGGTCCCTGGCAAACAACAATAAGCGGCCACGGCATGACCAGACCCAGCAGAATCACCGATCCGTCCTATGAGTTGATGGACGACCACGAAGGCCTGTCGATCATCTACCGCCAGCACGGCTTCCCGTGCCCGCTGGTGCGCTGGCATTTTCACAAGGAATACGAACTGCACTTGATCGTGGCCAGTTCCGGGAAGGTGTTCGTTGGCGACTACATCGGCAATTTCCACCCCAACAGCCTGTTCCTCACCGGCCCGAACCTGCCCCACAACTGGATCAGCCAGGTGGCGCCAGACCAGGTGGTGGAGAAGCGCGACATGCTGGTCAACTTCACGGACGAGTTATTCGACAATGCCCTGCCAGTGTTCAGCGAGCTCAAGGGCCTGAGCCCGTTGCTGGAGCGCGCCCGCCATGGCATCGAGTTCCGCTGCCCCCGCACCCTGGCCGAGGCCACGACACTGATGCAATGCATCGCCGACAGCCGCGGTGTCAGCCGCCTGGGCTACTTCCTGATCCTGATGGAGCGTCTGGCGGCGTGCGAGGACTACCAGTTGCTGTCCGACAGCAACGCGCCACCGCTGGCCGACGAGAACAGCATCGACCGTACCAACCGCGCGGTGGACTATATTTTCAGCCACTACAGCCGCGACCTGCCGCTCGAAGAGGTGGCCCAGCACCTGGGCATGAAGCCGACGTATTTTTCGCGGGTATTCAAACAGGCCACGGGGCGCTGTTTTGTCGAGTTCGTCAACCGGCTGCGCATCAGCAAATCCTGCGAACTGCTGGCCGATGGGCGCAAGGCCGTGACCGACGTGTGTTTCCAGTCCGGCTTCAACAACATTTCCAACTTCAACCGGCGCTTTCAGCAGCTCAAGGGCATGACCCCTTCCGATTACCGCAGGTTGGCGGTGCAGCGCGTCACCGAGCAGCACCCGCGCAACGCCTGAGGCATTCCCGCCCTCTGCAGCGGACCTGGCCGCGGCGGCGGTACAGGCCGGTGTGCCGGGTGCCGCGCAGCGCCCGGCCTTGGCGGCCAGTGCAAAATAGTATCAGCGCAACTGCCTTCGCGGATTTGTCCCCCGGCCGTTTTAGGTCTGTAATCAACGCAGCTGCTTCCCCACTTCAGGAAGACACAACAACAATAACCAGGCTTCGCGCCCACCGGGCCCGAAGAGGAGTGTGTGATGTCGATGCCCATCAAGACCCTGCTCGCCCGTACCAGCTTCGCTGCCCTGCTGGGGCTCTGCGCCACGGCTCAGGCCGATCAGACCCTGACCATTGCCACGGTCAACAACAGCGACATGATCCGCATGCAGCGGCTGTCGAAAACCTTCGAAGAACAACACCCCGATATCAAGCTCAAATGGGTGGTGCTGGAAGAAAATGTGCTGCGCCAGCGCCTGACCACGGATATCGCCACCCAGGGTGGCCAGTTCGACGTGTTGACCATCGGCATGTACGAAGCGGCACTCTGGGGCGCCAAGGGGTGGCTGGAGCCCATCAAGGACCTGCCCCCCGACTACAAGCTCGATGACGTATTCCCCTCGGTGCGCGACGGCCTGTCGGTGAAGGGCACGCTGTATGCCCTGCCCTTTTATGCCGAAAGCTCGATGACCTACTACCGGACCGACCTGTTCAAGGCGGCAGGCCTGACCATGCCCGAGCGGCCTACCTGGACACAGATGGGCGAGTTTGCCGCCAAGCTCAACAAGCCCGACCAGGGCCAGTACGGCATGTGCCTGCGTGGCAAGGCCGGCTGGGGCGAGAACATGGCCTTGATCACCACCCTGGCCAACGCCTGGGGTGGGCGCTGGTTCGACGAGAAGTGGCAGCCTGAATTCACCGGCCCGGAATGGACCGGTGCGCTGAACTTCTACGTCAACACCATGAAGCAGTACGGCCCGCCCGGTGCCTCCAGCAACGGTTTCAATGAAAACCTGGCGCTGTTCAACAGCGGCAAGTGCGCCATGTGGGTCGATGCCACGGTGGCCGGCTCTTTCGTCACCGACAAGGCTCAGAGCAAAGTGGCCGACAACGTCGGCTTCACCTACGCGCCCCATGAAAAAACCGACAAGGGCTCGGCCTGGCTGTACTCCTGGGCCCTGGCCATCCCCACCAGTTCCAAGGCCAAGGACGCTGCCAGCACCTTCACCCAGTGGGCAACCTCCGAGGCGTACGCCAAGCTGGTGGCCGACAAGGACGGCATCACCAACGTGCCGCCGGGCACCCGGGCGTCGACCTACAGCGACGCTTACATGAAGGCTGCGCCGTTCGCGAAGATCACCCTGGAGTCCTTGAAGTCGGTTGACCCGAAAAGCCCCTCGGCCAAGCCTGTGCCCTACGTGGGCATCCAACTGGTGACCATCCCCGAGTTCCAGGGTATCGGCACCCAGGTGGGCAAGCTGTTCGCCGGCGCCCTGGTGGGGACCAGCACCGTGGACAAGGCCCTGGCCGACGCCCAGGCGACCACCGAGCGCGAAATGAAGCGCGCCGGCTACCCCAAGTAACAGCGCTGCCATGGCCAGCCCCGGCCTGGGGCTGGCCAGCCTGTTCGGCCACTCAAGGTACCCATCATGAGCACGTCCACTGCCAAGGCGCAGCTTGAGGTCCAGCCGGACCCAGGCAAGCACCGCCTCAACAACCCTGGCTGGTTTCTGGTCACCCCCTCCGTGGCGCTGTTGCTGCTGTGGATGGTGGTGCCGCTGGCCATGACCCTGTACTTCTCGCTGATGCGCTACAACCTGCTCGACGGTGGCGAAAAGACCTTCACCGGCCTGGGCAATTTCACCTTCTTCTTCACCGATGAAGGCTTCATACCCGGCATGACCAATACCCTGCTGCTGGTGGGCAGCGTGCTGCTGATCAGCGTGGTACTGGGCGTGCTGATCGCCGCGCTGCTGGAGGCCAGCGAGTTTTTCGGCCGCGGCATCGTGCGGGTATTGCTCATCTCACCGTTCTTCATCATGCCCACGGTGGGTGCGCTGATCTTCAAGAACCTGATCTTCCACCCGGTGTCGGGCATCCTCGCCGCCCTGTGGCGCGTGTTCGGCGCCCAGCCGGTGGACTGGCTGGCCAATTACCCGCTGCTGTCGATCATCATCATCGTTTCCTGGCAGTGGCTGCCCTTTGCCATTTTGCTGCTGATGACGGCCATGCAGTCTCTGGACCAGGAACAGAAGGAAGCCGCGCGCCTGGACGGTGCCGGGCCAGTCGCTATTTTCTGGCACCTGACCCTGCCACACCTGGCCCGGCCGATTGCCGTGGTGGTGATGATCGAGACCATTTTCCTGCTGTCGGTGTTCGCCGAGATCTTTACCACCACCAACGGCGGGCCGGGGTTTGCCTCCACCAACCTGGCCTACCTGATCTACAACCAGGCACTGGTGCAGTTCGACGTGGGCATGGCATCGGCCGGCGGCCTGATCGCCGTGGTCATCGCCAATATCGCCGCCATCATCCTGGTGCGGATGATCGGCAAAAACCTCACCGACCAGCCTTGAGGCCCGTGCCATGAACCTGACACTCAAGCAACACCGGCGCCTGCAAAGCGTGGGCTTGGGCCTGCTGGCCTGGGTCATCGCCCTGGTACTGTTCTTCCCGATCTTCTGGATGGTGCTGACCAGCTTCAAGACCGAGATCGACGCCTTCGCCACGCCACCCCAGTTCATCTTTACCCCGACGCTGGAGAACTACCTGCACATCCAGGAACGCAGCGACTACTTTCACTTCGCCTGGAACTCGGTGCTGATCTCGTTCAGCGCCACGCTGCTGTGCATGCTCATCGCGGTGCCAGCGGCCTATTCAATGGCCTTCTACGAGACCAAGCGTACCAAGCAGACGCTGCTGTGGATGCTGTCCACCAAGATGCTGCCACCGGTGGGCGTGCTGATGCCCATCTACTTGCTGGCCAAGGGCTTCGGGCTTTTGGACAGCAAGCTGGTGCTGATCGTGATCTACACCCTGATCAATCTGCCGATCGTGGTGTGGATGGTGTACACCTACTTCAAGGACATACCCCGCGACATCCTCGAAGCGGCGCGACTGGACGGCGCCACGCTGCTGCAGGAAATGGTGCGGGTGCTGCTGCCGATCAGCAAGGGCGGCCTGGCTTCGACCCTGCTGCTGTCGCTGATCCTGTGCTGGAACGAAGCCTTCTGGTCACTGAACCTGACCAGTTCCAACGCCGCGCCGCTGACTGCGCTGATTGCCTCTTATTCCAGCCCCGAGGGGTTGTTCTGGGCCAAGTTGTCGGCGGTCTCGACCCTGGCCTGTGCGCCCATCCTGATTTTTGGCTGGATCAGCCAGAAACAGCTGGTGCGCGGCTTGTCGTTCGGTGCCGTCAAATGACGCTTTTTTGTGGGACCGGGCGAAGCTCGGGAACGCAGCACCACCTATTGCCTGACGTACCGCGTCGCCTGATTCCCGAGCTTCGTCCGCTCCCACAGGGGAGTGTGTCGAACCAAAACCGTTGGAGTTGCTCATGGCCACATTGAAAATAAAAAACCTGAAAAAAGGCTTTGAAGGCCTGGCGATCATCAAGGGCATCGACCTGCAGGTGAACGACAAGGAATTCGTGGTGTTCGTCGGCCCCTCGGGCTGCGGCAAGTCGACCCTGCTGCGCCTGATCGCCGGCCTTGAAGAGGTCACCAGCGGCACCCTCGAACTGGACGGCCGCGACATCACCCAGGTCAGCCCCGCCAAGCGCGACCTGGCCATGGTGTTCCAGACCTACGCCCTGTACCCGCACATGACGGTGCGCAAGAACATGTCCTTCGCCCTGGACCTGGCCGGCGCCGACAAGGCCGAGGTGCAACGCAAGGTCGGCGAGGCCGCGCGCATCCTGGAGCTGGAACCGCTGCTGGAGCGCAAGCCCAAGCAACTGTCGGGCGGCCAGCGCCAGCGCGTGGCCATCGGCCGCGCCATCGTGCGCAACCCAAAGATCTTCCTGTTCGACGAGCCGCTGTCCAACCTCGATGCCGCCCTGCGGGTGCAGATGCGCCTGGAACTGGCGCGGCTGCACAAGGAACTGCAAGCCACCATGATCTACGTCACCCACGACCAGGTGGAGGCCATGACCCTGGCCGACAAGGTGGTGGTGCTCAGTGCCGGGCGCATCGAGCAGGTGGGATCGCCGCTGGAGCTTTACCACCACCCGGCCAACCTGTTCGTGGCCGGTTTTCTGGGCACGCCGAAGATGGGCTTTCTCAAGGGCAAGGTCAGCCGCATCGACAGCCAGGGCTGCGAAGTGGAGCTGGCCGCGGGCACCCGGGTGAGCCTGCCGCGCAGCAATGCCAACCTGAGCGTAGGCAGCGAGGTGACCCTGGGTATCCGCCCCGAGCACCTGGAACTGGCCCAACCCGGGCAGGCGTCGCTGGCGGTGACCGCCGATGTCGGCGAACGCCTGGGCAGCGACACCTTTTGCCATGTGCTCACCGACTCCGGCGAACCCCTGACCCTGCGCATACGCGGCGACCTGGCCAGCCAGTACGGCGAACGCCTGAACCTGCACCTGCCGCCCCACCACTGCCACCTGTTCGACGCCCAGGGCGTCGCCGTGGCCAAGCCATTGCAGGCCGCGGCCTGAAAGGATATGGACCGATGAAACTGACCCGCGACAACCTCAGCCAACTGGCCGAGCACATCAAGCGCCCCCACTATGACCAGGGCGATATCAGCCAGGGCATCGTCCACATTGGCGTGGGGGGCTTTCACCGCGCCCACCAGGCGTTCTACACCGACGCCCTGATGAACACCGGCGAAGGCCTGGACTGGGCCATCTGCGGCGCCGGCCTGCGCAAGGAAGACGAAAAGATGCGCGATGCCCTGGCCGCCCAGGACTCGCTCTACACCCTGGTGGAACTGGGGGACGGCAGTGGCCATGAGGTACGCGTCATCGCGGCCATCAGCGGCATGCTGCTGGGCGAGGACAACCCCCGGACGCTGATCGACAAGCTGGCAGATCCGGCCATCCGCATCGTCTCGCTGACCATCACCGAGGGTGGTTACTGCATGGACGACAGCACGGGTGAGTTCATGGCCCACCTCCCGGCCATCCAGCATGACCTGGAGCACCCTGCCAGCCCACGCACGGTATTCGGCTTCCTCTGCGCGGCCCTGGCGCGACGCCGCGAGGCCGGCATACCGGCCTTCACGGTGATGTCCTGCGATAACCTGCCCCATAACGGCGCGGTGGCGCGCAAGGCGCTGCTCGCGTTCGCGCACCTGCGTGACCCGGGGCTGGCCGGCTGGATAGGCGAAAAGGTCAGTTTCCCCAACGCCATGGTGGACCGAATCACCCCCATGACCAGCGAGGCCCACAAGCGCCACCTGCTGGAGCAACATGGCGTGGAGGATATCTGGCCAGTGGTGTGCGAGCCATTCGTGCAATGGGTACTGGAAGACAAGTTCAACAACGGCCGCCCGGCGTGGGAAAACGTCGGCGTGCAGTTCACCGACGACGTCACGCCCTATGAAGAGATGAAGATCAAACTGCTCAACGGCAGCCATCTGGCCCTCACATACCTGGGCTTTCTGAAGGGCTACCGCTTCGTTCACGAAACCATGAACGACCCCCTGTTCGTGCGCTACATCCGCGCCTACATGGACCGCGACGTGACCCCGCAGCTGGCCTCGGTGCCGGGCATTGACCTGGAAGGCTACAAGGACACCCTGATCGAGCGTTTCAGCAACCAGGCCATCGCCGACCAGCTGGAGCGGGTGTGCTCGGATGGTTCGTCGAAGTTTCCCAAGTTCACCATTCCGACCCTCAACCGCCTGATCGAGGACGGCGCCGCGCTGGACCGCGCCGCCCTGGTCGTGGCCGCCTGGGCGCTGTACCTCAAGGGTGTGGACGAGAAAGGCACCCACTACAGCATTCCCGACCCACGCGCCGAGTTCTGCCAGGCGCTGGTGGCCGACGACGTGATGCTGACCCAGCGCCTGCTGGGCGTGGAAGAAATATTCGGCACGCGCATCCCGAGGTCGGCGGCTTTTATCGCGGCCTTCGAAAACCAGCTCAAGCACCTGCGCCAACTGGGCGTCGACAAAACCCTGGAACGCCTGCTGAGCTACGAGGAGTAAGGCCATGTACCTGGGCATAGATTGCGGCACCCAAGGCACCAAGGCGCTGTTGCTGGACCCCATCAACGGCCGCGTGCTGGGCCAGGGCAGCGCACCCCACGACATGCTCAGCGGTGACGGTGGGCGGCGCGAACAGGACCCGGCCCAATGGGTCGAGGCCCTGTGCCTGGCCACGGCCCAGGCACTGGCCGAAGCGGGTGTCGACGGCCAGCAGGTGCGCGGCGTCGGCGTGTCGGGCCAGCAGCACGGCCTGGTGCTGCTCGACAGCCATGGCCATGTGCTGCGCCCGGCCAAGCTATGGTGCGACACCGAGTCCAGCCCGCAGAACCAGCGGCTGCTGGACCACATGGGCGGCACCCGGGGCTCCCTGGACCGCCTGGGTGTGGCCATCGCGCCGGGCTACACCGTGTCGAAGCTGTTATGGACCCTGGAGGAACACCCCGAGGTATTCCGCCAGATCGCGCGCATCCTGTTGCCCCACGACTACTTGAATTTCTGGCTTACGGGCCGCGCGTGCAGCGAGTATGGCGACGCTTCCGGCACCGGCTATTTCGATATCCGACAACGCCAGTGGGACCTGCAGATGCTGCGCGATATCGACCCCGCCGGGCGGCTGCAACAGGCCCTGCCCACCCTGATCGAGCCGCGCCAGGCAGTGGGCACGCTGCTACCCGACGTGGCGCGGCGCCTGGGCCTGAGCCCACAGGCGCGGGTCAGCAGTGGCGGCGGCGATAACATGATGGGGGCCATCGGCACCGGTAACATCCAGCCCGGGGTGGTGACCATGAGCCTGGGCTCGTCCGGTACGGTGTACGCCTTCAGTGACCAGCCCCGGGTCAGCGTGGAGCCGGAGGTGGCCACGTTCTGCTCATCCACCGGCGGCTGGCTACCGTTGATCTGCACCATGAACCTGACCAACGTCACCCGGGTGGTTCGGGACCTGTTCGCGCTGAGCCTGGAGGCTTTCAACCGCCAGGTGGAAATGGCCCCCATCGGGGCTGACGGGGTACTGATGCTGCCGTTTCTCAATGGTGAACGGGTGCCCGCCCTGCCCAACGCCACCGGAACCCTGCTGGGGCTGACACCAGGCAACCTGACGGCGGCGAACCTGTGCCGGGCGGCCGTGGAAGGCACCACCTTCGGCCTGCGCTACGGCCTGGACCTGTTGCGCGGCGCCGGCCTGAGCAGCCAGAGTATCCGCCTGATAGGCGGGGGTGCCCGCAGCGCCGCATGGCGGCAGATGGTGGCCGATATCATGAACACTGACATCACCTGCCCGAGGGAGACCGAAGCGGCGGCGCTGGGCGCCGCGATTCAGGCCGCCTGGTGCGACAACGTCGCCGAACTGGCGACGTTGTGCCAGCGCTGCGTGCACCTGGACAACGATTTGGCAGCCCGGCCGATCAGTGCGCACGTACAGGCCTATGAGCAGGTTTACCGCCACTATCGCCAGCACATCGCAGCGCTGTGAGCCCAGCGGCGGCCCGGGCGCTCCATCCTGCCGAAACCCGTGCGCTGGGGAGGCAGCGCCCTTTGCTGCGTACTTGCACCAACTGATTAATACTTAGGCAGAACTTGTAGTACCGCCAGAAAGTTCTTACAAAGTTATCGGAAATTACCAACCTTTATTTCCTACAATTAAACAGCAATGAATAACGCGAACATCCGTGACAGTTGACAAGTCCATAGGCATTACCATTTACTTCCCCACCAAGGCCTACTACTCTTTCACACCGTAGCCCTCACGATGTGCCCGCAACTTCACTGCCCTGCGCCCCGGCCCTCCCGCCGATGCGGGCGCGTGGCCGATACGCTCATGAATAAAAGATTGGAGAACGCCATTGTCCAGACTCGCCGAGTTCCGTGCCGCCGAAAAGGCACTTCAGCTGCAGCTTGCCCAACTGGAAGCCCTGAAGAACGATACAGGCCTGAAAAAGGAAATCGAGTTCGAGCAGAAATTGCAGCAGCTGATGAAACAGTATGGCAAGGGCCTGCGCGATATCGTCGCCATTCTCGACCCTGCCCAGGGGCTGCAGCGCGCGGCCTTCAACCCGCCGCGCCAGCATCGCCGTCCGCGTACGGTCAAGGTCTACGAGAACCCGCACACCGGCGAGCTGATCGAAACGAAGGGCGGCAACCACCGCGGCCTCAAGGCCTGGAAACAGCAGTACGGGCCCGCGACGGTGGAAAGCTGGGTCCGTCGTTGACAAACGGCGAGTAAGGTCGATTTTTTTTCACAGGATTTTCACATCGAATCTTACAGGATGGAATCTGCTAATGGACTAGCGCCCCAATGCCCGCTTCGGCGGGCTTCTTATTGCCCGCGATTTGTGTTTATTGCCCGCGCATTTGGCCTGAGCGACACAGTTGCGTATCATGGCAGGCCTTAACAAGAACTCTTATCCCATTGTGCTGGAACGACTTGGTCGTTTCATCGCCTTCTATCTTTCCTGTTCGGAGTTCCCATGAGCCTGCATGAACTGAATACCTTCCCCGGCGTGACCGCCGAGCCTGATGCCGCCACCCAGCAGTTTGTCTTCAACCACACCATGCTGCGGGTGAAGAACATCGAGCAATCGCTGGACTTCTATACCCGTGTGCTGGGTTTCAGCCTGGTGGAAAAGCGTGACTTCCCTGAAGCCCAGTTCAGCCTGTACTTCCTGGCGCTGGTGGACAAAGCGCAGATCCCGAGTGACGACGCCGAACGCCACACCTGGATGAAGTCGATTCCGGGCATTCTGGAGCTGACCCACAACCACGGCACCGAACACGATGCCGATTTCGCCTACCACAATGGCAATACCGACCCGCGCGGTTTTGGCCACATCTGCGTGTCGGTACCCGACATCCAGGCCGCGTGCGAGCGTTTCGAAGCCCTGGGCGTCAACTTCCAGAAGCGCCTGACCGATGGCCGCATGAAGAACATCGCGTTCATCAAGGACCCGGACGAATATTGGGTAGAGATCATTCAGCCGAATTTCTGACCCCCCTCGTTGCCACAAAAAAGCCCGCTGACCTTCATGAGGCCAGCGGGCTTTTTTGCAGGTGCCGGGTGATCAGGCCGGCGCGGAGGTGCGGATCAGGTGGTCGAAGGCCGCCAGAGAGGCCTTGGCGCCCTCGCCCACGGCGATGACGATCTGCTTGAACGGGACGGTCGTCACGTCGCCTGCCGCGAAGATACCCGGCAGGTCGGTTTCACCGCGGGCATCGACCATGATCTCGCCACGCTGGGACAGCTCGATGGTGCCCTTGAGCCAGTCGGTGTTGGGCAGCAGGCCGATCTGCACGAAGATGCCTTCCAGGTCCACGGTGTGCACTTCGCTGGTCTGGCGGTCCTTGTAACGCAGGCCGTTGACCTTCTGGCCGTCGCCGGTCACTTCGGTGGTCAGGGCGCTGGTGATGACCGTGACGTTCGGCAGGCTGTGCAGCTTGCGCTGCAACACCGCGTCGGCACGCAACTGGCTGTCGAACTCCAGCAGGGTCACGTGGGCAACAATACCGGCCAGGTCGATGGCTGCCTCGACACCAGAGTTGCCGCCGCCGATCACCGCCACACGCTTGCCCTTGAACAGCGGGCCATCGCAGTGCGGGCAGTACGCCACGCCACGGTTGCGGTATTCCTTCTCGCCCGGCACGTTCATTTCGCGCCAGCGCGCACCGGTGGCCAGGATCACGGTCTTGGCCTTCAGGCTCGCGCCGCTGGCGAAGCGCACTTCGTGCAGTTGCCCATCCTTGCCCGGGATCAGCGCTTCGGCACGCTGCAGGTTCATGATGTCGACGTCGTATTCCTTGACGTGCTCTTCCAGGGCAACGGCCAGTTTCGGGCCTTCGGTGTGCTGCACCGAGATGAAGTTCTCGATGGCCATGGTGTCCAGCACCTGGCCGCCAAAACGCTCGGCGGCGACGCCGGTACGGATGCCTTTGCGGGCAGCGTAGATAGCCGCGGCCGAACCGGCTGGGCCACCCCCAACCACCAGCACGTCGAAGGCGTCCTTGGCGTTGAGTTTCTCGGCCGCCTTGTCACCGGCACTGGTGTCAATCTTGGCGAGGATCTCTTCCAGGCCCATGCGGCCTTGGCCGAACACTTCGCCATTGAGGTACAGGCTAGGCACGGCCATCACCTGGCGGGCGTCGACTTCAGCCTGGAACAGCGCGCCGTCGATGGCCACATGGCGCACGTTGGGGTTCAGCACCGCCATCAGATTCAGCGCCTGGACCACGTCCGGGCAGTTCTGGCACGACAGCGAGAAGTAGGTTTCAAAATTGAATTCACCTTTGAGCCCGGCGATCTGTTCGATCACTTCGGCGCTCGCCTTGGAAGGGTGGCCACCGACTTGCAGCAGTGCCAGTACCAGGGAGGTGAACTCGTGGCCCATGGGGATGCCGGCGAAACGCAGGCTGATATCCGCGCCAGGGCGGTTGATGGAGAACGACGGCTTGCGTGCGTCATTCCCGTTGTCCAGCAGCGTGATCTTGTCCGACAACGTCTGGATGTCACGCAGCAGGCTCAGCAATTCCTGGGACTTCGCGCCGTCATCGAGGGAGGCGACGATCTCGATCGGTTGGGTTACCCGTTCCAGGTACGACTTCAACTGGGCTTTAAGATTGGCGTCCAACATGCGGGCGATTCCTTTTTTCAGACAGTATAAAAAACGACGCCCGGGCGAATTCGCCCGGGCGTGTTCAGGGCGATGATGAAGCTATGGGATGATGCAGCTGATCATCGCCATGGGGACTCAGATCTTGCCGACCAGGTCCAGGGAAGGAGCCAGGGTGGCTTCGCCTTCTTTCCACTTGGCTGGGCAGACTTCGCCCGGGTGGGCAGCAACGTACTGAGCAGCCTTGACCTTGCGCAGCAGCTCGGAAGCGTCACGGCCAACACCACCGTCGTTCAGTTCGACGATCTTGATCTGGCCTTCCGGGTTGATCACGAAGGTGCCGCGGTCAGCGATACCGGCTTCTTCGATCAGCACGTCGAAGTTGCGCGAAATGGCGTGGGTCGGGTCACCGATCAGCGGGTACTGGATCTTGCCGATGGTTTCCGAGGTGTCGTGCCAGGCTTTGTGGGTAAAGTGGGTGTCAGTCGACACGCCGTAGATCTCAACGCCCAGGTCTTTGAACTGAGCATAGTTGTCAGCCAGGTCGCCCAGTTCGGTTGGGCAGACGAAGGTGAAGTCGGCTGGGTAAAAGAATACGACAGACCATTTGCCTTTCAGGTCGGCTTCGGTGACTTCAACGAACTTGCCGCCGTGGTAAGCCTGGGCTTTGAAAGGTTTGACTTGGCTGTTGATGATCGGCATCGGTAAATCTCCATGGGTTGTCGAACGGGTGAAAAACGTTGTGAGGCTCATACTAGACACATGAGCCGCTGAACGCTCATTGGCAAAGCTGATCTGCATGATTGGTTTTGCCTATCAGCGTGCCTAATATATAGAAGAATTGCATGAAGATCAGTTGTACGCGAATGTGAAGGTTGCGAGGGCCCCCGCGGACCCCGGGGTGACTACACGGCCAGTCTGCACGTAACGGGCCCGCAGCGGCACCGTGAACACCGCTTCGCCGTACACGACCGAACCGGCCTGAAACTGCCCCTGGTTGCCGACCACGGGTGAGTCGGCGCCGTAGGACACGGGCTGGCCATTGGGGCGTAGCACCTGGACGCCCAACCCGGTGGCGGTAGCGCTGCTGCGCAGATTGAGCACGTCTCCACGGTTGCCTGGGTCGGTGGCGTCGGTCAGGGTCACGTGCACGAAGAGCGGGTCCCCGCCTTGCCCACCCTGGCAGGCCAGGCGCAAGTTGAACGGCAGCGGGACAGTCCCGCTGCCCATTCCACCGAAATCCCTGGGATGATGCTCGCCCAGGTTCACCTCCACCACATGAGCGTCCGAGGCGACATCGCACGTTGGTTTGTCGAGCATGACCTCGACCTCTGGCGACAAGAACCGCAGGCGGGTAGGTTCCAGCTCCCCGTACTGCTGCGATACCGCCTCCACAGGCAAGCGCAGACTCCCTTCGACCACGTGGCCGGTCTTGATCAATTCGACCCGGTAACTTGCCCTAGGGGTGTAATGATCTGCGGCGAGCGGCGTTCGCCGACGCGGCCAGTGATACGCCTCGTCCGTTCCCTGGTCGCGGATCCGGATGCCTACGCCAGGCACGCTGGTGGCGTATACGCCTTCCAGCTCGGTCGTTCCCGCGCCTGCCGCCGGCGCGTGAACCCAGCCTGTATCAAGCTCTGTGTCCCGGGTGCACGCCAACCCCGTGGACCCGCCGCTGAAGACGCGGGAGCTCAGTGTAGCCCCTACCGGAAGCAGCGCGGAGACCACGATCGGGGAGTCCAGGGTGGCCAAGGCCACCACCGGACCCTGCCCGTCGTAATACTGGCACGCCGCGTGCAGCGGGCCACTGGCCGCCACCAGGCACGCCAGCGCCCAGCCCTTGGTCTGTTTCATGTCGCCTCCTCCATGGTCTGCTCACACATCACGCTGATCACCTCCAGCGCTTCTGTTGCCCTGCCCAAAGCGTAATCGGCGGCGCACTGGTGTTCACCGCGCTCGCCCCACTGCAGGCGCAACTGCCCCTGGGCTTTCAGGCCGCGCGCCAGCACCCGGCTGCCCTGGCCCACCACGCCCAGGGCCACGCCGTCGGTACCGGCCACCTGCGCACCGAACGGCAACAGCCGCCCATCGGCAAGGCGCAGGTGAATCAGCGCCGTACGCCCCGACTGGGTGGGATAGCGCAGCAATGTCACGGCGCCGGCGCGCGGCACCACTTCCTGACTGTTGGTGGCCAGTTCCACCGACAGCGGCAAGCCCAGCGGATCGATGTCCACCCGGTTGACCTGGTAGGGCATGAGGTTGGGAACGATGGCGAACCCGCGGCCGTCGACCCGCAGCTCGCTGCCATTGACCAGCCGAGCGCCCTTGGCCTCGGGCACCTGGACGATGCCGAAGGTTTCACCCAGAGGTTGGGCCAGGGTCACTCCCCCGCCGTGGGCAACCACCGCGCCGCGCGCACTGGCCGAGAGTTGACGGCTGCCCGCCCCCTGCCCAGCAGCTACGTTGTATTCGCCGTAGGGTTCCCGCCAGCCGGCGTAGGCGTTGAGGTAGCCGTTGTCACCGGGCTGGCTGGCGCTGACGCTGGCGCCGTAGTTGAACGGCCCGTGCGTGTTGCGGTAACCCACTTGCCCTTGGCTGAGGCGGGGGCTATGGGACAGCCCACTCGTGAGGCTGCCACGCGACCCACCCAGGGGCATGTTCATGCTCAACTGCCACAGGGTGCTGTCACGCCCATGGGCGTCGCGCTCCCGGCTGGCGCTCAGCGCATAACCGAGGTCGGCGAACCGGTGGGCGTAACTCAAGGAATACCCCTGGAAGTCGCTGCTCTGCTCCCAGCCGCTGGACCGCCAGGCGCTGACATTGAGCTGGCCCCAGGCACTGCCCAGCGGCTGATTCAGGTTCAGGGTGGCCCGCGTACGTTCACGCCAGTGAGCGTCTGCGCCTTTGCCCTGCGCGCGGCCAGCCTGCGCCAGCGACTGATAACCCGGGCTGAAGGCATGCTGCACACTGAGCCCCAGGCGGGTGTCACTGTCGGCCAGCAAATGGCCCCAGGACAGCCGGGCCCGATGGCCCTGGTCGTCGCGGGCTCGGGCCTGAGCCACATCCAGACCCATGGCCCCCATGGGTGTGTTGAGCGCCGCACCGAGCAGCGCCTGTTGGTAATCGGCGGCCAGGATAGCGCCGGAATAGCCCGTCAAGGTGTCGTTGAAGCCCTGCTGCCAGGCACCCTGGGCGAACCACGGCGCGTTCTCCTGCTGGTGGCCCAGCTGTTGCCCCAGCCCCAGGCTGAAGCGCGATTGGCCGCTGCGCAAGGCCAGCGGCGCGGCGGCATTGGTCACGGTAAAACGCTGCTCACTACCGTCAGCCTCGGTCACTGTCACCTGCAGGTCACCGCCCACCGTGGCTGCGTACAGGTCATCGATCACGTAGGGGCCGGGCGGCACCACGGTTTCGCGCAACAGGCGCTCGCCCTGGCGGATCGCCACGCGTGCGTTGCTGCGCGCTACCCCCCGCACCACAGGTGCGAAACCACGCTGGGAAGCGGGCAACATCCGATCATCGCTGAACAGCGAGGCTCCTCGCATCTGCACGGACTCGAATAACTCACCCTGGGTGTTCAATTGGCCAATACGCAGTTGAGCGCCCAAGGGCGCGACCTCGCGCTGCAGGTAATGGCCAAGCACCTGGTAACCGCCGTTGCTGGACAATGCCCCCTGGTGGCGCCATTGCCAGGCCCCCAGGTTCACCCCACTGGACAGGCCCGCGTAGCCTTGTGTGCGGGCGCCACCCTGGGGGCTGTCGACATCGAAAAACGACAGGTCATAACCTGCGAACGCACTGCTGACACCCGCCTCCCAGCGCTCGACCGGTACCTGGTCGCGGGCCTCACGAGCCAGCCATGCCTGGGGCACCTGCAACGCCAGGCGCTGTTCGGCCAGGTCCAGTTGCTGGTCTGCCTCGGCGACCCACTCGGGCAGCCAACGGCAGGATTCATCGGCACTGGCCAGGCGGCTGATATCCACGCCCAGACGCTTGAGCAGTGGCAGGTCGAAACAGGCGTGAGCCCGCCCATCCCGCTCATCGCGGCGATAGGGGATCAACAGGCGCCCCAGCGCACGGCCGTTGACCTGGGTGTCCAGCCAATACTCGCCCGGCAACGCCTGTGCCGGCAGGGAGAAGGCACTCAGGTCCACGTCGCCGGAAGCCCCTGGACGCAGGAAACGCGGCTCGAATTCAACCCGGGGCTCCATCGCCAAGGCTCCCTGAATGGCGGTACAGGCAGCAACGGCGACCGCACGCGCCGGCAAGCGGCTCATGGCATACCCACTTGGGCCTCACCCGGCCGCCCGGCACCATAATCGTCGAGGGCAATGTACCGGACAGAAGCATTGGCCCCCATGGAGGCGGTGCCATCCGGAAAAAAACGCGCCTGGGCAAAGGGCAGCACATGCCCGGCACCGGCTTGCAGCGCACGCCCGCCCGACACCAGGTTCACCTCACCCAGATTGACCACGTAAGGGCTTGGGTTGTCAGCGAGCAGAACCTGCCGGCCCCCCTCGCTCACCAGGCGCCAGCGAACGCCGGCGGGCGCTTCGGCGACCTTGCCAGGCAGGCCCTGGGGGCGATACATCAGCTTGATCCGCGTGCGAATGGCCATTTGCAACTGGTTGGCAGGTACCTCGGCACGCGGCGGTATCTGCAGCATGTTGAGCCAGAACAGGCTCTCGCGGTCGCTGGCCAATGGCTCACCGGTGTACATGATGCGCAGGGCCTGGCCCTTGTCGGCCTCCACGCGGAACATGGCGGGGCTGACCAGAAATGGTACCTGGATGGCCTGAGGGTCGGCCGCGGCGTCACCGTCATCCAGCCATACCTGCAGCAAAGCCGGCGTGGGGTCGCGGTTCAATACCTGCACGGTCACCTCGGCGGCGCCGGCCGGGTAGATCACCCGCGTGGTCCCGATGACCACACTGGCATGGGCAGTCCCTGCCAGCAGCAAGGCTGCCAGCGAAACCAGAAATGATTTGAGCATCGCAATGATTCCCTTCAGGCGCAGGAAGGCGCGAAGGCCGGCGCAGCGGCCGGCCTCGCGGGCACGTCAGGGGTGCACGATGGAGTAGAGAATGCGGGTCTGGACTTGACCTGGGGTGACGGCGCCGACCGCGACGTATTCAGCGAAGTAATCCAGTCGGGCGTTGCCGTCCACCAGGTCGACGGCCTGGGAATTCTGCTCACCGGCGCCTTTGCTGACGTCCATCGGCTCGTGACGGATGTTGAGCAGGCCCACCTCCACCTCGGTGGCCTGATCAACACCGCCATCGATAAGCAGGCGCCCCGTCAGGGGATTGACGGTAGGGCCCGGCTCGAAATAGGTCATGACCCGGCCACTGTCGGGCGTGCAATTGCTCAGCCGGATGTCGAATGGTGTACGGCCGGCACCTTGGCCGGGGGCAGACAAGGCGGTCAAGGTCACGGAGGGCAGGTCTACCTGGAAATCGGGCGTGCCGCCATTGATTTCACACGTAGTGCCCTTGATTTCACCGACGAAGTCGATCTGGCCATCAGCGGCCATGGCAGCTGGCAAGGCGAGCAGGGAGCAAAGGCCGACAATCAGTGTTGCGCGTTGGGTTTTCATGCGTTCAGTTTCCCGTGGATACGTTGGCAGGCAGTGCACCGGTGGTGCCATTGCCCTGCGCTTCATTGCGCGGCGGCAGTATGTAATCGGGAAACCAAAAATAAATGCCGGCAGGGGTGACCCTGCCTGTAGGAAGGTAGCGTTGGCGCTATCGGAAAATGCCCGCCGCCCCACAACAAAGGCTCAAAAGCGGCACTTTCAAAGATGTAACAAAGCGCAAATACAGCTCGACAGGGCCAGGGCGATACCGTAGGGATGGATCCACCGATACTGTTGGAAATACCAGTTGATACATCCCAATACGTATCAATTCATTATGTTGCCACGGGCGTACGCATGGTCACGAATTCTTCGGCCGCCGTGGGGTGCACGCCGATGGTCTCGTCGAATACCTGCTTGGTCGCACCGGCCTTGATCGCCACGGCCAGGCCCTGGATGATCTCGCCCGCCTCGGGGCCCACCATATGGCAGCCCAGCACGCGGTCGCTGGCGGCATCGACCACCAGCTTCATCAGCGTGCGTTCCTGGCACTCGGTAAGCGTCAGCTTCATGGGCCGGAAACGGCTCTCGAACACCTGCACGTCGAAGCCCTGCTCCCGTGCCTGCTCTTCCGTGAGCCCCACGGTACCGATGTTCGGCAGGCTGAACACCGCCGTAGGGATATGGGCGTAGTCCACCGGGCGGTATTGCTCAGGCTTGAACAGGCGGCGCGCCACGGCCATGCCTTCGGCCAAGGCCACGGGGGTCAGTTGCACGCGGCCGATCACATCGCCCAGGGCCAGGATCGACGGCTCGCTGGTCTGGAACAGTTCGTCCACGGCAATGAAGCCCTTGTCGTCCAGCTTCACCGAGACGTTTTCCAGCCCCAGGTTATCCAGCATCGGCCGGCGGCCGGTGGCGTAGAACACACAGTCGGCTTCCAGCACGCGCCCATCCTTGAGTGTGGCCAGCAGGCTGCCATCGGCCTGCTTGTCGATGCGCGCGATGTCACTGTTGAACTGCAGGTTCAGGCCACGCTTGGTCAGTTCTTCGCTCAGGTGCTCACGCACCGAACGGTCGAAGCCGCGCAGAAACAGATCACGGCGGTACAACAAGGTGGTCTCCGCACCCAGGCCATGGAAAATGCCGGCGAATTCGACGGCGATATAGCCGCCACCCACTACCAGCACGCGCTTGGGCAACTGTGGCAGGAAGAACGCCTCGTTGGAGCTGATGGCATGCTCACGCCCCGGAATATCCGGCACTTGCGGCCAGCCACCGGTGGCAATGAGGATCCGCTCGGTGCTGAAACGCTGGCCGTCGACCTCCACGTGGTGGGCATCGACGATACGGGCATGGCCTTCGAGCAGCGTGACGCCGCTGTTGACCAGCAGGTTGCGGTAGATACCGTTGAGGCGCTGGATTTCGCGGTTCTTGTTGGCGATCAGCGTCTGCCAGTTGAAATCGGCGTCACCCAGGGTCCAGCCAAACCCCTTGGCCTGCTCGAAGTCTTCGGCGAAATGGGCGCCGTACACCAGCAGTTTCTTCGGTACACAGCCGACGTTGACGCAGGTACCGCCCAGGTAGCGGCTCTCGGCCACCGCTACCTTGGCACCAAAACCAGCGGCAAACCGCGCCGCGCGAACACCGCCGGAACCGGCGCCTATTACAAACAGATCAAAATCGTGGGCCATGTCAGGTCTCCTTGGCAGACGGCCAATATACCGCAGCCGGCTGTGGCACAAAGCGAAAACGAAAACGCCGCGGGCTGAGCCGCGGCGTGTTCGGGTACAGCGACAGGGCTGGGCTTAGAACGCCTTGCCAGTCTTGTAGAAGTGCTCGAAGCAGAAGTTGGTGGCGTCGATGTAGCCTTCGGCGCCGCCGCAGTCGAAACGCTTGCCCTTGAACTTGTACGCCAGCACACAGCCGTTCTGGGCCTGTTTCATCAGGGCGTCGGTGATCTGGATTTCGCCGCCCTTGCCTGGCTCGGTCTGCTCGATCAGGTCGAAGATGTCCGGGGTCAGGATGTAGCGGCCGATGATGGCCAGGTTCGACGGTGCATCTTCTGGCTTGGGCTTCTCGACCATGCTGTTGACGCGGTAGATGTCGTCGCGAATCATCTCGCCGGCGATCACGCCATACTTGTTGGTTTCCGACGGGTCGACTTCCTGGATGGCAACGATCGAGCAACGGAACTGGTTGTACAGCTTGACCATCTGCGCCAGCACGCCGTCACCTTCCAGGTTGACGCACAGGTCATCGGCAAGCACCACGGCGAACGGCTCGTCACCGATCAGTGGGCGGCCGGTGAGGATAGCGTGGCCCAGGCCTTTCATTTCGGTCTGGCGGGTGTACGAGAAGGTGCACTCGTCCAGCAGCTTGCGGATACCGACCAGGTATTTTTCCTTGTCGGTGCCCTTGATCTGGTTTTCCAGCTCATAGCTGATGTCGAAGTGGTCTTCAAGCGCGCGCTTGCCGCGGCCGGTGACGATGGAGATCTGGTTCAGACCCGCTTCCAATGCCTCTTCGACACCGTATTGGATCAGTGGCTTGTTGACCACCGGCAGCATTTCCTTGGGCATGGCTTTGGTCGCTGGGAGGAAGCGAGTGCCGTAACCGGCTGCTGGGAACAAGCATTTCTTGATCATATGAGTCCTTACAAAGGGCTGTGCTTACGAGTTTCGGCGCAGTCTAATCAGGCGGCGGCCACCTTACAATGCCCTGCCACTGGCCGACCGATGGAGAAATAGAGAAAACCACGGGGAGATAGTTCCATGCTGCCATCAATTTTCATCCCATGGGGATGGTTTTAGCAGTTGACGCCAGCATCGCAAGGCAGAATTTCACGCGAGGGCTGTTCGCCGACCGGCGCCTTGTATAGCATCAGGCATCCCCCGATGGCGCACCCTGGCGCCCGCGGCAGGATGGCCGACCCTCGCGTCGCCGCCCTTCCACCTTTCTGCAATGATGAACCTTTGATGAACAGACTCCTGGCACTTTTCGCGGTCCTGGCTTTGGGTGGGTGTGCGTCCGCCACGCCCACGGTATTGAAAAACGGCAAGCAAGGCCTGAGCATCGACTGCTCTGGCGCCGCGGCGTCGTGGGACGCCTGCTACCAGAAAGCCGCCCAGGCCTGCGACGGCGGCCGCTATGACATCGTCGGCACAGCGGGCACGGCACCCAAGGACAGTGACAAGACCTTGGGGGCAGACATCGGCAACTACACGAGCCGCACCGTGACGGTGGTGTGCAAGTAGAACCTGCCAGGTACGTGCCTCTGGCCTTTTCGCGGCCCTTGAGATCGCGCGCCGCGCAGGCGGCGCGCGATCTCAAGGGCGATAAAGGCACAACGGCAGGCCTTCAACCATTCACTCCCCGGAAATACACGCCGTGACCGCCCGCTGCACATCATGCGGCCGGATGGGCACGTTGGAAATGCGCTCGTGAAGCCGGATGCTGCTGCCATCATTGGAGCGTCTGTCGATATCGATGATCGCCGCCGGGCTGGAAGACAGCTTCTGCGGCACGATAACCCGGAACCCCTCGCGCCAGGGCTCGACCGTGGAGGGCTTGCGCGTCTCGGCCAGATGCCCCACCACGCAGTCACTGAACTGGCGGGGCGACTTGCCGGAAATGACCGCCATGGTCTCCGGGCTCTTTTCGATTTCCGCCACGCTGGCACATCCACCCAGCAATCCCACTACCGCCAGCCACGCCCATTTCATACCCGAAACTCCCTTGCAAAAGACTGTGTGACCACCTCAAGTGGCCATTTGCTCCAATTGGTCGCAAATATTCCTGCCCCTGCGCATGAAACACGGCGGCGCAGGGCCGACCATGGTATCGTTTTGGTTTGCCAAAAGATGCATCCCGGAGAAACGCATGAAATTCGTACACCAGCGCGAGCACCTCAACGAAGACGACCTGGTCGTCATCGAATGCTCCCAGCGCTGCAATATTCGCCTGATGAGCGACGCCAATTTCCGCAGCTTCAAGAATGGCGGGCGCCACACCTACCACGGCGGCCAGTTCGATACCTTCCCGGCCAAGATCACTGCGCCGAGCACCGGGTTCTGGAACATCACCATCGACACCACCGGCGCCAAGCTGGCCATGGGCGCGCACCGCAAGGCCTTCACCCACAAGATCAAAATCGTGCGCCGCTCGGCTTCCAAGTTCAGTTGACCCTACCTGCAGGTACCACCGTGACCAAGTACGTCATCCATTACAAGATCAACGGCGAACGCCGCTGGGATTTCGCCCACCTTGAAACCGGCTCGCTGGACGAAGCCAAGGCCGCCCTGGCGGCCATTCATGGCGAGGGCGCCGACCCTATCACCGATATTCGTATCAGCAAGGCGCTGTAACCCCGCGCCATGAACCTGGACCTGTTCGACGAGGCGGCCAGCCATCAGCCGCCCAGAACCGAGCAGATCGGCCCGCAGACCTTCGTGCTGCGTGCCTTCGCCCTGCCCTTCATCGACGACTTGCTGCCACCCTTGCGCGCGGTACTCAAGGCTGCGCCCTTTCGACGCATGGTGACGCCAGGCGGCCAGAACATGTCGGTGGCATTGAGCAACTGCGGCCCGCTGGGCTGGACCACCGACGCCCGTGGCTACCGTTACACCGGTGTCGACCCGCAGACCGGCCTGCCCTGGCCTGGCCTGCCGCAGAGTTTCCTGCGCCTTGCCGCCGACGCGGCGGCCCAGGCCGGCTTCGTCGATTTCCGGGCCGATGCCTGCCTGATCAACCGCTACGTACCCGGCGCGCGCATGTCGTTGCATCAGGACCGCGATGAGCGCGATTTCGATGCGCCCATCGTTTCCGTGTCCCTGGGCCTGCCAGCGATGTTCCAGATGGGCGGCCTGCAGCGCAGCGACCGAGCGCTGAGGGTGCCGCTGCTGCATGGCGATGTGATGGTCTGGGGAGGTGTCGACCGCCTGCGCTTTCACGGGGTGCTGCCGCTCAAGGAAGGCCACCACCCGGTGATGGGGCCACAGCGCATCAACTTTACCTTGCGCAAGGCGGGGTAAGGGCGTGCATGGCATGGGGTTCATGCCGTGCTTGAGATAGAGCGCCGCCCGCGCGGCCCGTTCGCGAGCAAGCTCGGCTCCCACCTCTGTTTCGGGCCCGTCATGTTTGTGAGCTCACCGTGACCGCCTTGTTGGCCCCCTGTGATTCTGCGGCGCCCGACAAAGGCAATGACCTGATTAAATACTTACAAAAGATTTCCTGCTAACACACTTTCCAACCCGGCACCCAAACAAACGCTGAACATTCTCCAACCCAACTTCTCCTGCACTTTCTCGTTCCGATTTTTTTACATCTTTTTCATCGCGTTGCCACGCCTTGCCTTTTATTTTGCTCCTCACCCTTAGTGCTCATTCCATTGTAACAATCGAGCACTCAACTCGGTGAATCACTGTTCACCCCGTTCAGCAGGAGCATCACCGATGGCCCAGACCCTCAGCGCCGCCGCTTCGCCGCCCACCCTACCGCGGCGCCGGCCACTCTGGCTGCGCGCGACCCTGACCACCACCCTGGCCGCGGCGATCATCGCGGGCCTGCTATGGGCGTTCGGCCTGTGGCCACGTTCGCCGATGGACCTGGGCCGCGGTGACAACGCGCTTGCGGCTGGCTTGCTGACCCACTGGCAGGCGGGCGAACTGGTGGTGCTGGTCCGGCACGCCGAACGCTGCGACCGCTCCGGCAACCCCTGCCTGGGGCCTGCCGATGGCATCACCCGGCAGGGCGGCGAAACCGCCGCGGCCGTGGGCCAGGCCCTTAAAAGCCTGGGCATGGGCCATGCCGACGTGCTCGCCAGCCCCCTGACCCGCACCACCCAGACCGCCCTCTACATGGTCGACCGCACGGTCCCCGCGCCACAGTGGCTGGCAGACTGCGACGCCTCGCTGCTGGCCAATGTCATCGCCCACAAGGTGCCCCAGCGCAACCTGGTCGCGGTGACCCACAGCGGCTGCATCGGCCATGTGGAGAAGCAACTGGGCTACCCCCGCGCAGCCAGCGCCGAGTACAGCAGCGCACTGTTCATGACCGTGGACGAACAGGGCAAGGCGGCCGTTCTCGGGGTCATGAACGTGGAGAAATGGACGCAGGCCCTCGCCCGCCTGAAGTTGGCCCAGCCACCGAGCAATTTGTAATGTGAAGTTTCATCATTAATTTCCAATCACTGATTACTCTATAGTTGTCGCCCTTAATAACTGTGTAACAACAGCGTGCCTGATCACCACGCCGTAATACTCTTTCGTGGGTCTTTGACGATGAATACTTTGTTACACCGCGTGCCGGCCACGGTCCTGCGCGCGGCTACTACGCGCCATGGGCTATTGTTGATTGCGGCAGTCTTCGTGCTGGCGTATGCCGTGCCATTGCCTTTCCACGGTTTATGGATTCCCGACGAAACCCGTTATGCGCAGATCAGCCAGGAAATGCTCTCGAGCGGCCACTGGGCAGCCCCGCACTTCATGGGCCTGCGCTACTTCGAAAAACCCGCCGGCGGCTACTGGTTCCTGGCGCTGGGCCAGGCCCTGTTCGGCCAGACCCTGTTCGGCGTGCGTATTGCCTCAGCCATCAGCCTGGGCCTCAGCGGCTTGCTGGCCTATTTCCTGGCCGGGCGCCTGTGGCCGGGCAGCGACAAGCGCCTGAGCTGCGCACTGGTGTACATGAGCTTTGGGCTGATCGCCGGCCAGGCCGGCTACGCCAACCTCGACCCCTTGTTCACCCTGTGGGTCAATGCCAGCCTGGCCAGCCTGTGGTTTGCCCTGGCCAGCTCCGGCCGCCGCCAGCGGCGGGTGGGCTGGGCACTCGTTGGCGCGGCTTGCGCCTTGGGCTTCATGACCAAGGGCTTCCTGGCGTTGCTGCTGCCGGTACTGGTCGCCGTGCCGTACATGGCCTGGCAACGTCGCCTGCCGGAACTGGTCAGCCACGGGCTGATCGCGGTCGGTGTCACGCTGCTGCTGACCCTGCCCTGGGCGTTGGCCATCCACCAGCAGGAAGCCGATTTCTGGCGCTTTTTCTTCTGGCATGAGCACGTACGCCGCTTCGCCGCGGACAATGCCCAGCACGCCCGCCCCCTGTGGTTCTACCTGCCCATTCTGGTCGCCAGCAGCCTGCCATGGGCACTGTGGCTTCCCAAGGCCCTGGCCCAGGGCTGGCGGGAGCGACGTTCGCAGCCCATCGCCTTCCTGTTGCTGTGGTTTGCCTTGCCACTGGCGTTCTTCAGCCTCAGCCGCGGCAAACTGCCCACCTACATCATGCCCTGCCTGCTACCCCTGGCCCTGTTGATCGGCCATGCCCTGGTGGAGCGTCTGAGGGCGGGCGCCGGCGCCTGGCTGCGCGCCAACGCCCTGTTCAACCTGGCGCTGGGGGCTGCTGCCCTGCTGGTGCTGGCGGGCCTGCAACTCACCCGGCCGCTCTACGTGGATGAGCCTTTGCACCTGTTGCTGATCAGCCTGGGGCTGGGGGTATTCGCCGTCGCCAACGCCCTGGCAGTGATGCAGCCGTTACGCCACCCTCTGACCCCGGCGCTAGCCATGCTCGCACTGGTGGCCGTGCTGCCAGCAGCGGTACCGCGCAGCATCACCGACAGCGAAACGCCGGACACCTTCACTGCCCAGCACCTCGATGCCCTGCGTGAAGCCCACGCCCTGGCCAGCAACGAGTTGGGGGCGGCGTCGGGGCTGGCCTGGCACACCGGGCGCCCCGACATCACCTTGTACAACGTCACCGGCGAAGCGCAATACGGCCTGGGCTACCCCGATGCCCAAGGCCGTGCCGTGGACATGGACGGCATCAACCCATGGCTGGCCCGCCAGCGCCAGGCGGGGCCGGTAGCCCTGCTGTTACGGGTGCGCTCGCAGACTGATAAACGTGAACTGGCCATCTTGCCCACCGGCGCTACCCGCTACGACCGCGGCGAAATGACCCTGCTGTTCTACCCGCGACTCCCGTCCACCCCTTGATGCCGGGACACCTGGCAAGGCAGCACACCCATGGGCAGTGCGATACGCCACACTCCCCCACACCGGCGCAGCGGCTGGCGGCGGCTGCGCAACGGTTTGCTGGCTATCTTGCTGACTGGCGGCACCTGTGCCCTCGCCGGCGCGAGCTGGGTGTATTACTACCCAGTGGCGGCCTATACGCCCCTCACCGGCCTGGCCCCCGGGCATGTGGCAATGATCGCCCTGGGTGACCAGGGCAGTGGCAGCCTGCAGCAATGGGCCGTGGGCCGGGCCATGGAAACGGTGGCAGAGCGTGACGGGCGCCTGGACCTGGTGGCGTTGCTGGGCGACAACTTCTACGGCAAGGACCTGACCGGTGTCGACGACGTCAGCTGGCAGACCCGGTTCGAGAAGGTCTACCGCGGCCGATGGCTCAGCCATGTGCCGTTTTATGCGGTGCTGGGCAACCACGACTACCCGGTGTCGCAGCAGGTTGAGCTCGACTATGCGCACCGCCATGTGGGCTCCGGCCGTTGGCAGATGCCCGACCACAGCTACACCCGAGACTTCGGCCAGGTCGATGGCCGGCCGCTGCTGCGCGTGGTGTTCCTCGACACATCGGTGGCCGCCGCCGACCTGGAAGCTCAGGTGCAGGTCATGGAGCAGGCCTTCGAGCAACCGGGACCCGAACCGGTATGGCGCATTGTCACCGCCCACCACCCCCTGCGTAATGTCGGTGAGCACAACGAGGATTCACAACTGGCCGCTGCCTTGCTACCCACGCTGTTACGCCACCACGTGGACCTGTACCTGTCCGGCCACGACCACAGTCATCAGTTGCTGCTGCGCCCGGGCGAACCCGCCTGGGTGATCTCCGGCGGTGGCGGGCAGAAACTCTACCCGTTGCTGCACGTCAACCAACCCCATGCCTTCGCCGCCTCCGAGGCCGGTTTCGTCAAGCTGGACCTCAGTGCCAGCCAGCTGGACCTGGTGTTCTACAACGAGCACGCCATCGCCACCGCCCGGTTCCACTGGCAGCGAGCCTGCCCGTGGCTGGCCAATGGCTGCCTGCAGGCCGTCACCGCTCTGCATGAGCAGCCGACTCAGAAGTAGACGGTGGCCTTGACCGTATCGCTGTAACTGTCTGGTGTCGGCACCGACTGCACGGGCACACGGCCGTACACCGTCAGCGCCTGGGCACTGCCACTGCCGGTGCCCGCAGCCATGCTGGTGCTGTTGGTTCCATCGCCCCAGGGCGTGGCATGGGCACTGTCCAGGTACAACTGGTAACTGACCTTGCCGCCGCGACTGGCACCCACCATCTGCCGACTGGCGACGGTGCCACTGGTGGTACCGCCATCCAGCGCCACTTCATAGGCATCGCCATTGGTGCATTGCACACTGATGCTCGTACTCGAGGTCACGGCACTGTTCAGCAAGGTGGTACTGCCAAAGCTCAGGGGTGTGGTGGTGATGTTGCAATTGTTGATGACCGTGGCGTTGACCACGAAGGGAAAGCGCACGGTCTGGGCGGCCATGGACGCACACGTGGGGACAATCAGTTCGTAGAACTGATAGTCGAGCCGCGTGTACGCGCCGGAAAAACTCTCGCTGTAGACCGTGCTGCTGTTGCTCACCGTGGGCACTGTGGTCTGGCCCGCGGGTACCCGGCCATAGATCGTCGCCGTGGCGGAGCTGCTGGTGGACACCAGCGCCAGCGTGCTGCTTAGGGTCATGGACAAGGGGGTGGTGGCACTGGTGTTGCTGGTGGAGCCCCAGATGGCCGAATACGCCGAGTCGGTGTACAGGTTGTAGCTGAGCAGGTTGCTGCCATTGGCCAGGCTGCGGGGCGCGGCGCTGCTGGAGCTGTCGCCGGTGCCCAGGTTGGCACACACCAGTACATAGCGCAGCAGCGTCGCCGCGTCCCAGGTACAGGTCACGGTGATGGAACCGCTGGCACTGGTGGCGATGTTGGCAATCGGGCTGATGGTGCCGAAGGCCACGCCGGAGCTGCTGGCGGTGCAGGAATTGGTCGCCTGCGCCGACGCGCAGAAGCCCAGCGTCAGCAGCAAGAACAGGCCAGCGCACACGCGTTTCATCCCGACGCCACGCCAACTCCTGTACCCACGCCGATCTGGCCTGATCATCCTGGCTTGCCTCATCAATCGCCCTCCTTGAGCGGTACACAGGGAAACGGCCCCAGGGTAGGCAGCACCTGCCCGGTGGGCGGGTTGAAGGCGAACGTGACCTGGCATCGCACCTGCGGCCCCTCCACCCGCAGGTGGTTGAGCGCCACCAGCCCGTCGACGAAGGTGATGCCGTCATAGCCCATGACGGTGTCGGCCCCGGCTTCCATGGAGTGAACGCGCAAACCGGCCGGCAACGGCTTGCCGGCCAGGTCCTGGACGATGATCGACGCCGCCTGGTAGGGCTTGAGGGCAAAGCGCACCAGCACGCCGGAGCGCGACTGCGGCACCACTGCCTGGTTGGTGGCGGCCACCTGCACATTGGCGGGCAACCCCAGGCTGTTGATCGACACCTGATTGCCACGGTAGGCATCCAGGTCCGGCACCAGGAAATGGCCACTGCTGTCGGTGGTACCGATCTCGCGGTTTTCGTGAACCACCGGAATACCGGCCACGCCGTCGGTGGACACCAGGGCGAAACCGTCGCCGATACGCCGGGCGGTCTCCACGCTGCCATCCATCCACACCAGCGCGCCCGTGGTGTCCACTGACCACAACTGGCTGCCCGCGACCTGCTGGGTGCTGGCCGTGACCTGAGCGTGGTCGCCCAGGTACTGCACCTGGGCCAGTTGATAGTCGCTGCCGCCCCCGCCACTGGTCTGCGCGCCCCAACCCCAGCCACCGCCGTAGTCCGGGGCCTGGGCGGCGCTGACGGCATAGCCGGCCTGTTTGCCCTGGTAGCTGGCACTGCTGCTCACCGACGTACGTTCCCCCAGCGAGTAACTGAGGTTCACAAACGCTCCGCGGGATGCAGGGTCGCGCACGTCCTGGTACAGGTTGAGCGTCACCGACAGCCGATGGGACAGGCTCAGGGAATGCCCGACACTGACCACATGCGAGGCACCGCTGCCCGGCACCTTGTAGCCCAGGTAACTGAGCGACAGGCTCTGGTTGCTGGCCATTGGGAACGACAGAGTCAGCCGGTCGCTGACGCTGGGCACCGGCGTACCGTCGCGGGCCGCCAGGTCGCCGTAATTGCCCGCGGTGCGCAAGGTCTGGGCATTGATGCTGAAACGCGGGGTGATGTACTGGTAGCCCAGCCCCCACTGCATGCCCGCCATGCCAGCGCTGGCCGCCAGCGAAGCATTGACCACGCCGTGCTGTCCCAGCCGGTACAGAGCACCGCCACCGGCGTTGTATACGCCCGGCGTCACCTCACCATGGCCTTCCACGGTCAAGGCATCGCTGAGGCCGTAGCGCACCGACGCGCTGCTGGCGGTGCGCGGCGAATAGTCGAACGAGTCGACGCTGTAGTTGTGTCGCAGGTAGCCCAGTTCCAGCGAATAGCTGGACAGCCCGGGTGCCATCAGGCGAGTGTCCACGTATAGCGGCACCGAGGTGCTGACCGACCGCCCCAAGGCGTCGCGGGTGACTACCGTCGCCTGGCCGGCACCGGTAATGCCCGGTACCGTCTGGTCGATGATGTAGGGCCCGCTACTGACCGAGCCGCTGTACTGCTGGATGCCGTTGACGTATAGGCTGACCGCCGACGGCACCACCGCCGAACCGCTATAGGTGGGTAACGGAAAGGTCACCAGGTCGGGGCGCAGGGCAAAATTGCTCTTGTACTGGGCGCCACCCAGGCGCACTGAACGGGTCCAGTCCAGCGAGCCGCTGATGGTGTCGCCCAGTTGCCAGGTACTCAGGGTGTCGGGGTCCGAATGGCTCCAGGCACTGTCATAGCGCACATAATGCTGGCCGGCGGTGGCCGGGTAGGAATAGGCGGTACCGGTGGTGCTGTAGACACCATGGGCATCAAAGAAGCGCTCTTCGCTCCACAACGCCAGCCGGTTGCCGCTGTCATCGTGCGAGGCATAGGCGTCATAGTTCAACACCAGGCCGCGGTCCACCGCGCTGGGCCGGGGCTGCGCCGTGGCGCCGGGGTTCAGGTGGCGGGGCTTGCGCAGGCTGTCGGCCAGGCGCAGGTCCACGCTCTGCTGGCCGGCGTCATAACGGTAGGTCACCCCAGGCAGGTCATCGAGGCGCACCACGCGCGAGGGGCTCACCCCCAGAGCCGCCAGGTTCAGCCCCACCTCATCCAGCGACTGACCATCGGTGCTCAGGTGCCCACCCTGCTCGCTGAAATGTGCCACGGTGCCCGTGGGCTGGCCGTTGAGCTGCACCTCCAGGTACAACTCGCCCGCGGCACGCGCCTGCCCTGCGGCCATGCCCAAGGCAGCCATCATGCCCATGGCCAGGACCATCCGGTAACGCGAGGAGCGCGAACGGGGTTCATCTCGACTCACTCGAACCTGCCATGCCAGCGCCCCACCTCAGCCCTCGCCCGCCACCTTGAACGTGCTGGGGCGGCCGTCCAGGTTGACCTTGATCAGCAGCGGCCCATCCAGCCGCGCCGGGCTGGCGGCGGGCAACGGCCACTGCCGCGCGTGGCCGGCCAGGGCATACCCGAGCAGGCCCTTGCTGACCTGCAAGGCGTGGCCGGCGCTGTCCACCAGGCTCAAGGCGCCTACCTGGGTGTGGCGCTGACCATTGTTGGCCAAGCGCAACTGCCACTGACCCGCGTCGCGTACCACCCGCCAGGCCAGGCTCACCGGCGCGGTGCGGGCGGGGGCGACGAACACCGGCACCGAGTAGCGCATGCGAATGGCCACGCCCACCGGCTGGTCGCTGCCCGGCGGCGGGATCTCGTCAATCAGCAGCCGGTAGCTCTGCTCCACCGCCGGGTTGCCGGCTTGCACCCGTATCAGCCGAATCAATTGCTGACCATGCCCGGCCAGTTGAATGATCGGCGGGCTGGCCACCACTTCGGGGCTGGGGCTGAGCACATCGCCGTTGGCGTCCTGGTCCCACCGGAACACCCGGACCTGGCCGTACACCGGTGTGTCCCCGGGGTTGTCGAGTGCCAGGCCCGCGGCGTTCTGCCCTTGGGTGAAGTCCACCTTGACCGGTGCCACTTGCAAGGTCGCTGCCAGTACCTGAGCGTTCAGGCACGCGGCCACGCACAGGCCGCACAGCGTGCTGCGAAACATGGACATGGGTGAAACTCCCCGTCAGAAATAAACCGTGGCGGTGACCGTCGAGTTATAGGTATCAGGGGTAGGCGTGGTCTGGGTCGGTACCTGGCCATACACCGTCAGGCTCTGGGCACTGCCGGTACCGGTGCCGGCCACCGTGTCGCTGCCCTGGGTGTTGCCCCAGTTGGTGCTGAGCGCCGAGTCCTGCATCAGTTTGTACGACACGGTGCTGGTGGTATTGCCGGTGGCGGTGCCGGCCATCAGCCGCGTGGTGGTCGTGGAACTGGTGACGCCGCCGGCGTTGAGGCCAATGTTGTAGGGGGTGCTGTTGCTGCAGGTCACCGACAGCGTGGTACTGCCGGTCACGGCGGTAGTCAGCAGGCCGGTGCTGCCGAAGGCCATGGCATTGGCCGACACCGTACAGCTGGCGGTGATGGTCAGCGACACGAGGAATGTCGCCGTGGCCGTTCCGTTGGAGTAGGTGGCTGCCTGTCCAGGCAGCACGGTAACACTCAATAGCAATCCGATTGCAGCAGCCAAACCTTTCATGGGGCCTCCCGCCTCTGGCGTGTCGTTCCGTCGCTGGAAAAACTATGCGCCTGCCACTACAGCGGGAGTATTTCGACTTTGTAGGCCATGGCGCCCGGCGTGATACACACCCGGCCGCCGCACCTGCATCAGCCGGTGACGCAACCGACCGGGCGCTTGCCGGCAAAGGTGTCCACAAGGCTTGCCAGTACCATTTCACCCATGCGCGTGCGGGTCTGCACCGTGGCGCTGGCGCGGTGCGGTTGCAGCACGACGTCCTCGCGGCCCAGCAAGGGCGCGGGCACATGGGGCTCGTCCACGAACACATCCAGCCCGGCACCGGCGATATGACCGGCCTGCAGCGCCGCCACCAGGTCCTGCTCGTTGACCAACTTGCCGCGCGCCACATTGATCAGGTAGCCACCCTCGCCCAGGGCCCGCAGGACGTTGGCGTCGATGATGCCCTCGGCCTTGTCGGCCGCCGCGGCAATGATCAGCGCATCACTCTGGCGCGCCAGTTCCACCAGGTCGGCGACGAAGGTGTAAGGCACATCGTCCATGGCCCGCAGGTCGGTGTAGCTGACAGGGCAACCGAACGCCGCGGCCCGGGTGGCGACCGCGCGCCCCACCCGCCCCAGGCCCACGATACCCACGCGCATGCCGCTGACCTGCCGGGCCAGGGGCAAGGGGGCCAGCGGCGTAGCGCTGTGCGGCCACTGGCCGCTGCGCACATAGCGGTCGCTGGTACACAGGCCGCGGCAAGCGGCGATCAGCAGGCCCAGGGCCAGGTCGGCAACGTCATCGGTGAGCGCGCCCAGGGTCGCCGTCACGGTAATGCCCCGGTCGCGGGCATAGGCCAGGTCCACGGCATCGGTGCCCACGCCATTGACCGCCACCACTTGCAGGCGTGGCAGTTGCGCCATGACCTCGCGGGTAATGCCGGTGTGCCCGCCGGTGACCACCCCGCGAATCTGCCCGCCTACCTCACGCAGGTAAGCGGCCTTGTCGGTTTGCTGGTAATAGGGGCGCACGGTGAACAGCGTTTCCAGGCGCTCGCGGATCTCGGGGATGAGGATGGGGCTGAGTTGGAGGATTTCGGGTTTCATGGCAGGACCTCAACAGAATGATTGAATGCTTGACGGCATCGCGGCGCTCCGGCGCAGGCCATACAGGGCGGGCCAGTGATGCCGGTGACATCACCTGGTCCGCCTTGGTGCATGGCTCGAGGGCTTTGGGCCGCTGACGGATTTACCCACGCCCCACAAACGGCATGTTGGTCGCCATCACGGTCATGTTCAGCACGTTGGCCGACAACGGCAGCCCGGCGATGTAACGCACGGCGTCGGCGATATGCTGCACGTCCACCATCGGCTCCACGGCGATCTCGCCGTTGGCCTGGCGCACGCCTTTGGTCATGCGCACCGACAGCTCGGTGAGGGCATTGCCAATGTCGATCTGACTGCAGGCGATGTTGAACTCGCGGCCGTCCAGCGCCAGGCTCTTGGTCAGGCCCAGCACGGCGTGTTTGCTGGCGGTGTACGGAGCACTGAATGGCCGTGGGGCATGAGCCGAGATCGAGCCATTGTTGATGATGCGCCCGCCCTGGGGTTGCTGGCGGCGCATCAGGCCGAAAGCACCACGGCTGCACAGGAACACGCCCGTGAGGTTGGTGTTGATCACGTTCAACCACTGGTCCACCGCCAGTTCATCGATGGGCACCGCCGGAGTGTTGACCCCGGCGTTGTTGAAGATGACGTCCAGGCGCCCGTACACCTCTTCCACCGTGGCAAACAGGGCGTCGACACTGGCCGGGTCACGTACATCGGTGGGCACCGCCAAGGCTTCGCCGCCGCTGGCACGGGCGCTTTCCACCAGTTCATGCAAGGGCTCGGGGCGGCGCCCGGCCAGCACCAGGGTAAAGCCGTCGGCCAGCAGGCCCAGGGCCACGGCGCGGCCGATGCCACTGCCGGCGCCGGTGACCAGGGCGACTTTGCGGGAGTTGGTTGCGGTCATGATTGTTGCTCCTTGGGTCAAATCGAATTCAGGTCAGGACGTGCGCCCACGCGCACGTCCAGTTGGCCGACACCGTCGATGCCAGCGCTGATGACATCGCCCGGTTGCAGGGCGGCGACGCCCGGCGGCGTGCCGGTCATGATCAGGTCGCCGGCACGCAAGCGGATGGACTGGGACAGGCGGCTGATGATTTCGCTTACCGACCAGATCTGCTGCTCAAGGCTGGAACGCTGACGCTCCACGCCATTGACACGCAGCCACACCGCTCCCGTGTCGGGATGGCCGATGCGGCTGGCCGGCACTACGGCACTGATGGGCGCTGAGCCGTCGAAGGCCTTGGCTGCTTCCCAGGGCTGGCCGGCGGCCTTGGCGGCCATCTGCAGGTCGCGGCGGGTCAGGTCCAGCCCCGCAGCGTAGCCCCATACATGGGCCAGCGCCTGCTCTTGAGGGATATCGCCACCGTCGGTGCCGATGGCCACGACCAATTCAATCTCGTGGCAGAAATCGCCCGTCAGCGGCGGGTAGGCCAGTTCGCCTTCAGCCGGCACCACGGCAGTGGCCGGTTTCATGAAGAACAACGGCGCCTGGCGCACCGCGTCCTGGGCATCGCCCCAGGGGTAGTTGCGGCCCAGGCAGAAAATGCGGTTGACCGGAAAGCGCGCATCACTGCCCTGCACATCCAGGGTCACGCTTTGGGCGGGGGCAAACACGTATGGGGTCATGAGCGTTCTCGCAGCAGTGCGGTAGACACCCCCAGCGTACGTCGCCGGGGGCTGGAAAAGTTGGACGAAACCAGCGCCGTCATGGATAAAGCAGTGCTATCGGGCACGCAACTGAATGCGATACAGGCGGCCCAGCAGCAGCGAATAAGACAGGGTGCCACACAGCGCCACCGCGCCAATGAACCAGAAGGCATAGGCAAACGAGCCGGTCGCATGCACGATCCCGCCGATCACGATGGGGGTGACGATGCCGCCGATGTTGGCCGCCAGGCTGGTGACACCCCCGGTCAGGCCGATGAGTTCCTTGGGCGCCACTTCCGACACTGCGGCCCACGATGCCGAGGCAATGCCCTGGGCGAAGAACGCGGTGGTGAGCACGGCGATGCACACCAGGTTCGAGTCGGTGAAGTTCACCAGCACGATGGACATGCCCAGCATCGAACCGACCACCAGCGGCAGCTTGCGGGCAAACGACATGGAGTAGCCGCGACGGATCAGCGTGTCCGACACGATACCGGCCAGCAGGATGCCGACCGTGGCGCCCAGGAACGGCATCACCGCGAAAATGCCAACCTTGATCATGGTCAGGTGGCGCTCTTCGATCAGGTAGGTGGGGAACCAGGTGAGGAAGAAATACAGCGCCGAGGTGCTGGCGAACTTGCCGATGCAGATCGCCCAGATCTGCCGGTAGCCGAACAGTTCACTCACCTGGCGCCAATTGAAGCGGGTACGCTGCTGGCTGCTCTTGACCAGGCCGCCACCGTCTTCGATGTACTTGAGCTCCGCGGCGCTGACACGCTTGCAGGCCAGCGGGTCGCGGTACAGGTACAACCACGCGATGCCGAACAGGATGCCCACCAGCCCGGTGCTGTAGAAAACATGGCGCCAGTCATAGGTGGTGGCCAGCCACAGCAGGCCACCGGTGAACAGTGCCGTGCCCAGGTATTGACCGCACACGTAGATACTGCTGGCCAAGCCCCGTTCCCTGGCCGGGAACCATACCGTCACCGCCCGGCTGTTGGCTGGAAAGGCCGGGGCTTCCAGCGCCCCCACGGCCAGGCGCAGGCCGAACAACGAAGCAAAACCGCCCACCAGGCCCTGGCCGACGGTGGCGGCCGACCAGGTGATCAACGACAAGCCGTAGGTGAAGCGGGAACCGAAGCGGTCGGCGATGAAACCGGCGGGTACCAGTGCCAGGGCGTAGGTCCAGGCGAAACCGGAAAACACCAGGCCCATCTGGATCTTGTCCAGGCCCAGGTCCTTGGCCATGAACGGCGCAGCGATGGAAATGTTCACCCGGTCAACGTAATTGATGATGGTTGCGATCAGCAACAGCGAGAGCATGAACCAGCGCCGGCGGGTGGGGAGCTGGGCGGCGCTGAGGGTCTGTTCGACCGTCTCGGGTTGGGGGGCGGTGGTGAGGTCGGGGTCCACATTGGGCATCTGCCGGCTGGACGGGACCAGGTACTCGCGGGGAGTCGTCTGCATGGTACGAACACCTTCTAATTATTGTTGATAGATGTCGAATGGGACGCCCTCAAAGTGATCGTACAACTGCCGGAAATCAATGGCAGGGTTAGAACGTTTTTGCACTGAGCGCGCAGTGCACAGGCAAAAGTCCAAAAAGAAAAATGCCGCCAGAACTGGCATTAAATGGCTGCGCGTGCGGAAGCAGAGCGGTTGCTTGGAAATTCTTCGCACTCGACTTTTTGCACAGTGGCCACGGCACAAAATTGCGCAAACCTTGACAGGAGATCGTACAATCACACCAAACAACAGACCTGACCGCCCACCCGCCACGGCTGGCCAACAGGAGCGACGCCCATGCAGTCTTCCAGCCGCGTGCCCACCTTCGGCATGCAGCAACGCAGTGAACACCCCGATTTCTACATTCGCGACGAAAACGTGCGCAAGGCCGAAACCGCCCCGCACCGCCACGAGTATTTCCAGATCCAGGTCAACCTGGGCGGTGACACCGTGCAGCACATCGGCAACGTGCAGCGGCCTTTCCCCACCCGTGCCCTGGCGTTCATCCTGCCGCACCGGGTGCACATGATCCCGCACCCGCTACAGGCGCACTTTCGCGTGATCAATTTCTCCCAGGCGTTCCTGCTGCCGCACCTGGCGTGCGACCCGCTGGACCTGGAAGACGTGTCCATCGCCCAGGCGCCGGAGCTGGCGCCCTTCCGTTTCCAGGAGCACCTGGACTTCATCCTTGAACCTGAGGCATTTGCCCAGGTGTGCGGCCTGCTGGAGCAGATGCAGGCACTGGACCGCGACCGCCAGTTCGGCATGCGCGAGTCGCTCAAGGGCCTGTTGCTGCAGATGATCGGCGGGGTATGCAGCCAGTTCGCCGAACCGCTCAAGGCCCTGGCCAGCGGCAAGGCCGCCCAGGTCAGCCGTCGCGACGCACTCAAGCGCATGAGCGAGTACGTGCGCAAGCACCTGGCCGACCCCGAACTGGACCTCAAGAAGGTCGCCGCCGCCACCTACCTGTCCCCGCATTACCTGACCCACTGGCTGCGCAAGGAAATCGGCAAGAGCTTCAGCGAACTGGTGCTTGAGCGACGCATGCACCTGGCGCGCCAGTTGCTGGAGGGGAGCCTGAGGCCGGTAGGCGATATCGCGCGGCAGTGCGGGTTTGCCGACGAGGCTTATTTTTCGCGGCGCTTCCGGCAGTTGCATGGGTTGCCGCCGGGGCAGTATCGGCGGCAGTTGCAGGGGGGGTGAATTGGGGTAGCCAGCCATGCGCTCAACGGCCGTCCCCCCTTATACTGCCCCCCACGCCCCCACTCAAGGAACGACCATGCGCGTCATCATCATCGGCGGCCTGGGCAACTTCGGTGCCCGCATCTGCCGTCGCCTGGCCCTGGAACCTGGCCTGGAACTGATCGCCACCGGCCGCAAACCCGTCAGCGGCAGCGAGTTCTTCGGGCCGGCCAGCCAGATCACGACCGCGGCGCTGGATATCGACAGCCCTGACCTTCAGGCCCGTCTCGCCCAGTTGCGCCCCCACCTCGTGATCCACTGCGCCGGCCCTTATCAAGGCCAGGACTACCGCGTGGCGCTGGCGGCCTGCGCGGTACACGCGCATTACCTGGACCTGTCGGACGGCCGCGATTTCGTCGCCGACTTCAGCCAGCATGTCGACGCCGCCGCCCGCGCCGCCGGGGTGTTGGCCGTCACCGGGGCCAGCACCCTGCCCGGTTTGTCCTCGGCGGTGGTAGACCAGATGACCACGGGGTGGACGCGGCTTGACACTGTCGAGGTGGCCATCGCGCCGGGCCAGCAGGCGCCGCGGGGCGAGGCCACCATCAAGGCCGTGTTCGGCTACGCCGGCCAAGGTTTCAAGCGCTGGCAGGCGGGGCGTTGGGCCACCGTGCATGGCTGGCAGGACCTGCGCCGCTTCAGCTTCGCCGAGCTGGGCAGCCGCTGGGGCGCAGCTTGTGACGTACCGGACCTGGCGCTGTTTCCCGAACGTTATCCGGGTGTGCAGCGGGTCAGCTTTCATGCGGCGCTGGAACTGCGTATCCAGCACCTGGGCCTGTGGCTGGTGGCTGCCCTGCGCCGGGTAGGCCTGGCGCTTCCCGTGGCCCGCCACGCCGGGCGGCTGAACCGCCTGGCCAACATTTTGCTGGACCGCTTCGGCAGCGACCTGGGCGGCATGCGTGTGCGCGTGAAGGGCCAGCAGGCCGATGGCCGCCCGGCCGACCGCACCTGGCACCTCACCGCCCCGGATGGCAACGGCCCGGAAATCCCCTGCATGGCCACGGTCCTTCTGGCGTGCAAACTGGCCCGCGGCCAAGTGCAGCAGACCGGCGCGGTGCCTTGCATGGGCTTGCTGACGCTCAATGAGTTCGCACCGGAATTCGCTCGCTGGGGCTTTGTGGAACGGGTCAACGACGCCTGAGCGTCTTCAGCCAGCGGCCTGGCGCAGCCGGTACGCTTGGGTGTACAGCCTGGTATTGGAGCAGAGCTTGCTCACGAACGCGCCGCGCGGGCGGGGCTCGCTCTCAAGGGCGCCACAAAACCCACCCCCGCACAATCCCGACTCTCGGAAAATAAAATTAGATATTGAGATATCTAGATATGCAGTTTACGCTATACCATCTTCTTCATTTCCAAGGCCCCACTCCCCGTGTCTACCTCTGCCCTGTTCCGCCCCGCCACCCTCGGCCCCTATACCCTCAAAAACAGCATCGTGCTGCCCCCACTGACCCGCTCGCGCAGCACCCAGCCCGGTAACATCGCCAATGCCTTGATGGCGACCTACTACCGCCAGCGCACCAGCGCCGGTTTCATGGTGACCGAGGGCACTCAGATCGAACCGCGCGGCCAGGGCTACGCCTGGACCCCCGGCATCCACAGCCCGGAACAGGTGTCAGGCTGGCGCCAGGTCACCGACGCCGTTCACGCTGAAGGCGGCATCATTTTCGCCCAGCTGTGGCATGTGGGCCGGGTTTCGCACACCTCGCTGCAACCCAACGGCGATGCGCCCGTGGCTCCTTCGGCCATCGCCGCCAGCGGCGTCAGCGTGTTCATCGAAACAGGCCCTGGCACCGGCACCCTGTGCCCACCGTCCACCCCACGGGCCTTGAGCCGCGAAGAGATCGCCGAGTTGGTGCAGCTCTATGCCAAGGCTGCCCGCAACGCGCTGGACGCTGGTTTTGACGGCGTGGAAATCCACTGCGCCAACGGCTACCTGATCAACCAGTTCATCTCCGCCCACAGCAACCAGCGCGACGACGAATACGGCGGCTCGCTGACCAACCGCCTGCGCTTCCTGCGCGAAGTGACCGAGGCCGTGGCCGCGGTGGTCGGCAAGGAGCGCCTGGGCGTGCGTTTCTCGCCACTGTTCGAGAGCACCGACGAAGCCCGTGTCTACCTGGGCCTGGTCGAGGAAGACCCGCGCGACACTTACCTGCAAGCCATCGGCGTGCTGGAAGACATCGGCATTGCCTACCTGTCCCTGGCCGAAGCCGACTGGGATGACGCCCCCGCCCTGCCCGACGACTTTCGCCAGCAGGTACGGGACACCTTCAGCGGCGCCCTTATCTATGCCGGCAAATACACGGCCGAGCGCGGCAACCGCGTCCTGGACGCAGGGCTGGCGGACCTGATCGCCTTCGGCCGCCCCTTCATCGCCAACCCCGATCTGCCTCGGCGGCTGGCCCAAGGGCTGCCGCTCAACCCGCTGGACAGCGCCAGCATGTATGGCGGCACCGAGGTGGGCTACATCGACTACCCCGCCCATTGCGACTAAACCCCTGACGCGCCAGGCCCAAGTGTCGTAAAATCGCCGGATTACCCGATTGTGTGATTTATGAGCATCGATATCAGCGAAGCCCTCAAGGCCCTCGACAACCCGACCCGCCTGGCGATCCTCGGCTGGCTGAAAGAGCCGAGCAAGCACTTCCCCGAACAACAGGTCAACCCCGATGAGGTCGGCGTGTGCGTGAGCATCATCCAGGCCCGCGCCAACCTCTCGCAGTCCACGGTATCGCTGTACCTCGCGGCGCTGCAGCGTGCGCAGCTGGTCACCTCGCAGCGGATCGGGCCCTGGACCTACTACAAGCGCCATGAGCAGAACATCGAAGCTTTCCAGCAGGCGCTGCGCGCGTTGATCTGAGCGTGTTACCGCGGCAGTGATCCCATCCTGTGGGACAGGGCTCACTGCACGCGGTAAACCTTGACCAATACCGCCTCACGCTGCGGCTTCAGGCTCGTCAGGCTGCCCACATACACCGCCTTGTTCAACCACGCGTAAGGCCCTTCCGGCGCCTGAATGGTCAGCGTCGAAAACGCATACCGCCCCCCATCACTGCCATGCACCAGCACCTGGTTGCGCACGGTAAGCAGCGTTCCGTCCTCGGTTTGCATGTCGTACAGCGCATCCAACTGCTTGACCCCGTCAGCTCGCAGCAACTGCCGATCGGCCCCCCCTGCAAGCACCTTGCCCTGCAAGCCAGGGCCGTGAAACTCCCCGCCAGTGATCGGCACCTTGAACCGCTCCCCCAACGGCCCCTTGCCCAGGGCCTGGCCCGGGGCGATGTCGATGGTCGCTTCATACACCGGTTCCAGCGTCGGCGCGGCTTCGGTCCACCCGGCAGGGAGCATGCAGGTCAGGGTCAGCAGTAGAGCGGTACGGCGCATGGGCACATCCTTTTGTGTTTGTAATGGGATCGGCTTGACCGAAAAACTGGTTAATAGTATTAACCATATTAGCTCTCCCATCACAACAACAAAGGGAATTTCCTGGTGAAGCGAACTCTCGCCCCTGTTTTCACGCTCACGCTGCTGGGCATGGCCGTGGCCCATGCCGATGACCAGCAACGTTGCGCTGCCCTGGCCAGCAACGACCCAGCCGTCACCCTGAACCTGCACCAGTGGGTAGCCGCTGGCCAGTTACCGCAGGCCAACCCAGGCCGTGCGGCCCTGACCGGCGCCGCATTGAGCAAGGCGGCGATGCCCGCCCACTGCCTGGTGCAAGGCGTCATCGGCGCACGCACCGGGGCCGATGGCCAGCCCTACGGCACCCACTTCGAATTGCGCCTGCCCAGCCCATGGAACGGCCGCTTTCTGTTCCAGGGTGGTGGTGGCATGGACGGTGTGGTCGGCCAGGCGCTGGGCGCCATCCCGTTGCGCGGTGCCAGCGCGCTGCCAGCCCTGGACCGTGGCTACGCGGTGGTGGCCACTGACTCCGGGCACAGCGGCAAGGACAACAGCGACGCCCGCTTCGGCCTCGACCAGCAGGCACGTCTGGACTACGCCTACGCCGCCATCGGCACGGTTACCGCCCAGGCCAAGGCGTTGATCTTCAGCTATTACGGCAAGGCCCCGGCCCATAGCGTGTTCATGGGCTGCTCCAACGGCGGGCGCTCGGCACTGATGGCCGCGCAGCGCTTTCCCACCCAGTTCGACGGCATCATCGCTGGCAACCCAGGCCTGCGCCTGAGCCGCGCCGCTGTGGCCCAGGCTTGGGACACCCAGGCGTTCAGCCGCGCCGCACCGCGCACTGCCGACGGCCAGGCGATATTGGCCCAGGCACTGACACAGGCCGACCAGGACCTGGTGGCCAAGGCGGTGCTGGAGCGCTGCGATGCCCAGGACGGGCTCAAGGACGGCAGCATCGACGCCATGAGCCGCTGCCGCTTCGACCCTGCGGTGCTGACGTGCAAAACCGGCCAGGCCCAGGGCTGCCTGTCCCCGGCCAAGGTCGAAGCGCTGCACGCAGTGTTCAACGGCGCCCATGACAGCCATGGCCAGGCGCTATACAGCGATTGGCCGTGGGACGCGGGTATTGCTTCGGATGGCTGGCGGGTCTGGAAACTCGGGCAAGCCACCGGTGACAAGCCCGATGCACGCAACGCTACCCTGACGCCCGGGTCCCTGGGCCTGTATTTCATGACTCCGGCCCAGCCTCGGTTGGACCTGTTGACCTTCGATTTCGACCAGGCGGTCCAATCAACGGCACAGACAGCCGCCATCAACGATGCCGTGGCCACCCTGTACTCCAGCTTCACCGCCGCGGGCGGCAAGCTGCTGGTGGTGCAGGGCAACAGCGACCCGGTGTTCTCGGCCAATGACCTGCGCCGCTATTGGGCGCAATTGACCCATGACAACGGGGGCCGCGCGGCAGTCGAGCCCTGGGCACGGCTGTTCATCGTTCCGGGCATGACCCACTGCGGCGACGGGCCGGCGCTGGACGATTTCGACCCGCTGACCGCCATGGAAACCTGGCAAGACAAGCAGCAGGCGCCTGCCCGACTGCTGGCCCGTGGCAGCGCATTCCCGGGGCGTAGCCGACCGCTGTGCGCCTACCCTCAGGAGGCGCATTTCATGGGCAAGGGTGATTCGCAGGATGCGGCGGCATTCGCCTGCCAGGAGCCCTGACGCAGCCTTGCAGCAGCGGACCAGGCCGCGTCACCAACGCCGTGCAGCAGCAGGCACACCGCATGCACCGCCGACGCGGCCAGGTCCGTCCACTGCGGCCTGCCTTCAGAACAAACGGATAGGGTAGCCCACCGTGAACCGCGTTTCGTCCAGGCTGCTCTGGAAGGTCGAGCGCAGGCTGTAGAGGCTCAACGACACACTCAGGTCACGCCACTGGCCGGACTGCACCACATAGCGCAGGTTGAAGTCGCGCTCCCACTCGTGGCCGTCCACCGCATTGCTGCGCTGAACGTCCCAGCCATGCACGTACTTGGCCGTGGCGGTCAGCCCTGGCACGCCGCTGGCGGCGAAATCATAGTCGTAGCGCACCTGCCAGGAGCGCTCATGGGCGTAGCCGAAGATGTTGTTGACGTGGTTGGTCATCACTGTGGGGCTATCTTGCAAACCAACGAAATCATCCTTGCCAAACAGCCGCTGCAGCCCCAGCAACCAGGTGTGCCCGCCCTGGCGCCAACTGAGGCCGCCATACAGCGCGCGATTATCCAGATCGCCTGCCTTGGCCTGGCCCTGCTCGGTGCTCACGTACAGGCCCGTGTCCAGGCGCCACACGCCCGTGCCCATGGGTTGGTCATAGGTAAAACGGTACAGGTCCTGGGCATAGATGTCCTTGAGTTCCGCGTGCCAGTAAGCCAGTTGCAAGCGCCCGTCCACCGCGCGAATTTCGCTGCCCAGGTAGTCGAAATGGTCCCCGGTGATGCTGCTGCCATGCATGTGCAGCTTCTCCTGGTCGGTGGAGTCGCGGTTGCTGAAGGTATTCAGGCGCCCGCCGTACAGCGTCAGCCACTGGGCGGGGTTGGACACCAGGGTGGTGCCCACGTAGGTCTGCGGCAGCAGCCGCGCATCGTTGGTGCGCACCACCGGCAAGCTTGGGGTTTGTTCACCGACCTTGACCAGGGTATTGAAGCCTTTGAGTTTCAGCGCCGCGCCCGCCCGCCCATACTCGGCCGGCGCGCCGCTGGCGGTCTTGGGCAGCAGCCCGGAACCGGCGGTGCCGCGCCCGCTGTCCAGGCGTACGCCCCATTTGCCAATCACATCGACACCCACGCCGATGACCCCCGGGGTAAAGCCTGAACCGCCTTGAAGGATGAAGCCCTCGGCCCATTCCTGGCGCTTGGCGACACTGGCATCACTGCCCTTGAAATTGCCTTGGTAAAAAGCGTTGCGGGTGTTGAGGGTCGCCGTGGCGTCCTCGATGAAGCCGTCGGCACGTGCCCACCCCGGGGGTACCAGGCAGCCGACACTCAGAGTGACGGCCAGGGTGGAGGCGCAACGAGGCCTGCGCGGCAAGAATGGCTGTGCCATGAGGGGGGTAACTCCGTTTTATTGTTGTTGTCGGAACACGCGTCGCGCAAGGTCGACGCCCCCCTCAGCATATGCAACTACATAATAATATTAACCATTAAGAACATTAACTGTTCGCTGATCGCCCGCTATGTGTTCAGCCTGCCCCGCCCAGGCTGGTAAACTGCCCCATCGCTCGACGCCCAAGGAATGCCATGATCCAGATTCGCCCCATGACCGCCGCCGACTTCGACCTCTTCTGGCCCACGTTCCAGGCCGTGGCGGCGGCCCGCGAAACCTATGCCTACGACCCCGCCCTGAGCGCGGAACAGGCCCGCCACCTATGGTTGGACCTGCCCTTGCACACCCTGGTGGCCGAGGAAGACGGCGTGCTGCTGGGTAGCTACTACCTCAAGGCCAACGCTGCCGGGCCCGGCAACCATGTGTGCAATTGCGGTTACATGGTCACCGAGGCAGCCCGTGGCCGTGGCGTGGCACGGTTGATGTGCGAGCATTCCCAGCAACTGGCCCGGGCCAGCGGCTTCCTGGCCATGCAGTTCAACTCGGTGGTGGCCAGCAATGAGGTGGCCGTGGCGCTGTGGACCAAACTGGGCTTTGACACCGTCGGGCGCCTGCCCCGTGCCTACCAGCACGCGCGCCTGGGCCTGGTGGACTGCCTGGTGATGTACAAATGGCTGGCCGTGGAGGCGCCCCGCCCCCAGTTGATCGGCCGCAAGAACATCGAATCGGTGGTCTCGCGCCCGCGCCGCAAACCCTGATCCGTGCACTGGCGGCTGCCTTGCGCCAGCGCGCTGGCCGTCGCCCGCGGACAAATTTGATAAACCGAAGTATTGATGCCACTCTCGGGTTATCAGTGTTTTCAAACGCATCCTTCACCTGATCGAACAAGGAGGCACTTTTCTGTCGTGCGGTAGTACCGGCCTCAGCCTGGCCGGATTCAGAACGTTTGAATGAAGCCGGCCCACGAGGCGGCTCCATTGCTCTCAAGGAATGTGCAATGACTCAACAACGACACGTAATCAACGCATCCGTCAGCCCCAAGGGCAGCCTGGAAACCCTGTCCCAACGCGAAGTGCAGCAACTGAGCGAAGCCGGTTCCGGCAGTATCTATACCCTGTTCCGCCAGTGCGCCCTGGCTATCCTCAACACCGGCGCCCACATCGACAACGCCAAGACCATCCTCGACGCCTACCAGGATTTTGAAGTTCGTATTCACCAGCAGGACCGCGGTGTGCGCCTGGAACTGCTGAACGCCCCGGCCGACGCTTTCGTCGACGGCGAAATGATCGCCAGTACCCGGGAGATGCTGTTCAGCGCCCTGCGCGACATCGTCTACACCGAGAACGAACTGGACAGCTCGCGCATCGACCTGAGCACCTCCCAGGGCATCACCGACTACGTCTTCCACCTGCTGCGCAACGCCCGCACCCTGCGTGCCGGCGTCGAACCCAAGATGGTGGTGTGCTGGGGCGGGCACTCGATCAACAGTGACGAGTACAAGTACACCAAGAAGGTCGGCCACGAACTGGGCTTGCGCAAGCTGGACGTGTGCACTGGCTGCGGCCCGGGCGTGATGAAGGGGCCGATGAAGGGCGCCACCATCGCTCACGCCAAACAGCGCATGACCGGCGGCCGTTACCTGGGCCTTACCGAGCCCGGCATCATCGCCGCCGAGGCACCCAACCCGATCGTCAACGAACTGGTGATCTTGCCGGACATCGAGAAGCGCCTGGAAGCCTTCGTGCGTGTAGGCCATGGCATCATCATCTTCCCGGGCGGCGCCGGAACGGCCGAGGAGTTCCTGTACCTGCTGGGTATCCTGATGCACCCTGACAACGCCGGCCTGCCTTTCCCCGTGGTGCTCACCGGGCCGAAAAGCGCGGCGCCGTACCTGGAGCAATTGCACGCCTTCGTGGGGGCCACCCTGGGCGAAGCAGCCCAACGCCATTACCAGATCATCATCGATAACCCGGCCGAAGTGGCCCGGCAGATGACCCAGGGCCTCAAGGAAGTGAAACTGTTCCGCCGCGAGCGCAATGACGCCTTCCACTTCAACTGGTTGCTGCGCATCGAGGAAAGCTTCCAGCGCCCCTTCGACCCTACCCACGCCAACATGGCGAGCTTGCAGTTGAGCCACGCCCTGCCTCCCCATGAGCTGGCGGCCAACCTGCGCCGGGCGTTCTCCGGCATCGTCGCCGGCAACGTCAAGGACAAGGGCATTCGCCTGATCGAGCAGCACGGGCCGTACGAGATTCACGGCGACCCCGAGATCATGGCGCCGCTGGACAAGCTGCTCAACGCCTTCGTCGAACAGCACCGCATGAAGCTCCCCGGCGGCGCGGCGTATGTGCCGTGCTATCGCGTGGTGCGCTGAACCAACGGGGTAAATCGCCCCCGCTGTGGGACCGGGCGAAGCTCGGGAAGAACACGCCGCGTCATGCCAGACGATCCGCGGTGCCGTCTTCCCGAGCTTCGCCCGGTCCCACAGCGGGAGGGCTGCCCTGAAGGGGTGGCGCCACACCATCAATTCCATCGATAACCACCATCGCGAGCATCATCTTCCGCCGTTTCCCCAGCGGCGTACCATGGCCCCATACACCACGTATCGGGAGGCCACGACATGCTGATTCATTTGCTCACCTGCCTGGCGTTGACCGCCGTCACCCTGCACCTGTTCGTGCTTCCCGTCGTGGACATGGCCCGCGCAATCAGATAGCCACCAGCGCGTACATGCACAATCGTTCACTTGAGTTTCACCTGCCCGCAGCCGAAGCTCACCCCCATTGTCAAAGCCCCGGAGCCTGTTCCATGATCCGACCCGTGACCCTGAATGTCAGCTTTCCTCGTTTCGGCAAGAACTACTACGTGCAGAACGTAGTGACCCGCAAGGCCCCGCTGCAACTGATTACCAACGATGGCTTCGGCTCGGTGCTGATGCCTCAGGCCAGCCACCACTTCAGCAATGAAGTCGTGGGCCTCAACGATCAGTTCCGGTTTCTGAACAACATCCTGGTCGCTCACCTGCTGGAACCCCGCGCCAACGCCCACTCCTGAGCAAGGCCCGGGGATTGTAATAATCCCGATACCTTGATTAGCTTGCTATCCAATTGACGGCTTCGCAGAATTGCGCCTCTTTTCAACGAGTTAATGAAATGCGCATTCTTCCCGCCCTGGTACTTTCCCTGAGCCTGTGCAGCACTGCCGCCCTGGCCAACGACGTGGTTGGCGCGGTGGTCGGCGCTGCCGGTGGTGCCGTGGTCGGCAACCAGGTAGGCGGCACTCAGGGCGCGGTCATCGGCGGCGTCGCCGGTGGCGTGCTGGGCGTGGCCGTCTCCAGTCTGCTGGACCATGATCACAAGGGTCACCACGACCACGGCCACGGCGGCCCAGGCCCTGCCCCGGCGCCGATGCATGGTGGCCCGGGCCACGGCCCTCAGCCTGAGCACTTTCGCCACGAAGGCGACGGCGGCCCACGCTACTGATACGCCGGGCGCCTCGCGCGCGCCCGCAAGATAATGGCTGCTACAGCCCTGGGCTCGACAGATGGAGCATGCGGTACTGCCGAGTGCCCTCCTTCGCCAGCCGAGCCCGAGCATGAAACACCATGCGCACCAAGGTCCAGGTCAGGGCCTCGAAGGCTACCACCACAGCCTTCACACCTTGGTCTTGCATCAGCACACGGGTGGCCGCCCGCTCCTCCTCCAGTACCTCTTCCACCGCCCGCCCCAAAGGCACCTCGACCTGCTCGCGACTGGCAAACCGGGCTACGCCAACGTCCGCTTTCCACTGTGCCGCCACGGTCAGCCACTGGCCCACCGCAGGCCGCCCGAACGCCTCGCTGACCCCGGCGAAGGCCGGACTGGCCAGGAACGCTGCCATGGCCTGGGCATCGGCCCACAGATAGAACGGCGCGTACAGGTTCTGTTCGCTCAGCAGGTCGGTATCGCGTTCATCGGCCACCAGAAACGCCTTGAAGAGCAGGCCCGGCCAGTGATCGAACAGGCTGGCCTTGGCCTCGATACGCCGGGCGATGGCCGACATGTCATGTCCGGGGGCGAACGCGAAGCTGTATTGCATGGCTATGTTCATGCCACCGTCCCCCCATTCATGCGCCCACCGCCAAACGACCACTCCTCGGCCGCCGTGGTGGTAATCACGACCATGACGTCTTCGGGGTCCAGGCCGATCTTTGCGTGCAACCGCCGCACCAGGGTCTGGTAGAACGCCTGGCGGCGCGCATTGCTGCGGGGCTTGCCCGCGGTGATGGCGATCAGGGTGAAGGCTTCGCTGCGCGGGCCCGCCAGGTAATCGCGGTCGAACAGCAACTCCCCCGCCCCGTGTTGGTGAATGATCTGGAAGCGATCGCTGGGCGGTACGTCGAAGGTGTCGACCATGGCCTGATGGATGCCGTCGGACAATGCCTGGAGATACTCGGCAGAGCGGCCTTGAAGCAGGGAAATACGTACGAACGGCATGGCGTGACCTTGCGTGGGCGGTTGACGACGTACACCGTACCCAGCGACGATAGTCCTGAATATCAGATTCATCAGGATCAACAGTTCTGAAATCCAGGATAATCAACATGCGTAACCCAACCTTTGACCTGGACGTGCTGCGTACGTTTGTCACCGGGGTCGAACTGGACAGCTTCGCGAAGGCCGCCGACCGCTTGGGCCGCTCCACGTCGGCGGTAAGCGCGCAACTGAAGAAACTCGAAGAGCAGGTCGGCAGCCCCGTGCTTGCGCGGTCGGGGCGGGGCCTGGCGTTGACGCCCACGGGCGAGCTGCTGCTGGGGCACGCCCGGCGCCTGCTGGGGCTCAATGACGAGATCTTCGGCCACCTGCGTGCAACGCAAGCCCAAGGCACGCTGCGCCTGGGCTTGCAGGAGGATTTCGGTGAGCGCCTGCTCAGTGATGTGCTTCAGCGCTTCACCAGCGTCTACCCGGGCATCAGCCTGGAGATCCGCCTGGGCCGCAGCGCCGAATTGCTGCCGTTGGTGGAAAGCGCCCGGCTGGACCTGGCCTTGACCTGGGACACTGGCGCGAACACGCCGTGGTCGACGCGCCTGGGCCAGACCACGACCCACTGGATCGGTCCCGGCCACCGTCAGTTCACGGCCAGCGCCGACAACCCGCTGCCGCTGGTGCTGTTTGACGCGCCGTGCGTGTTACGCAGCGCCGCCTTGCAGGCGCTGGATGCAGCGCATATCCCTTGGCGCATCGCCCTCACCAGCCCCAGCGTGGCAGGGCTGTGGGCTGCCGTCAGCGCCGGGCTGGGCATTACCCTGCGCACCCGGGTGGGCTTGCCGGCGCATTTGCGGGTGATGGAAGGCCTGCCGAACGTGGCCCCGCTGGGCTACCGTCTGCACCGGGCCAGCGAAACCGAGAGCGCTGCCCTGGCCTACTTGGCGGACCTGGCCGCGCAGGCCCTGGGCTCGATCTGATGGGGCTGGATGTGGGATTGGGGTGCAGGAGCTGGCGCGCCAGCACCCACCGAGGTCAGACCGCCTCGCCCGAAGGAACGAGCCCGCCGCTGGCCTGCACTTGCGCGTTCAGCGTCGCCTGGGACGGCGCATAGAGAAAGCCGAACGACACGCTGTTACGCCGGCCCTTGATGGCGTGGTGCATCAGGTGGGCCTGGTACAGGCGCAGCAGGTACGGGTGGCGTGGGCTGGGGCGCACCGGCCAGTGGCGGTGCACCAGGCCGTCATGGAACACCACGTAGATCACCCCATACCCCGCCGCCCCCGCGCCGATGCACTGCACCACGGGATCGCCCAGCACCATCAGTCCGATGGCAGCCAGCGCCAGCACCAGCAGGTACACATCATTGGCTTCCAACGTGCCGAGGTGCGCCTCGTGGTGCGACCGATGCAGCCACCAGCCGGGGCCATGCATGATGTATTTGTGCGCCAGCGTGCCGACGCCTTCCATGGCGACCAGGGTACAGAGGAAGATGAGCAGGTGGGCGATCATGGGCAGGTGGGGTTTGCAGAGGGATTGGGGGAGGATAGCGTGGTTGGTTTTGAATTGCATCAGGGTGGAGTAGCCTTGATACACGACCTCACGCCCTAAACCCGCCACCCCAACCCCAACGCCTTATGCAACGCCGCGAAATCCTTGAGCAACTGCGCATCCCCGCTGATCCGGTTCTGTTCGGCATCGAACCGCGTGCGCTCGGCATCCAGCCAGTCCAAGGTGCTGGCCGTACCCGCGTCGTAGCGCTCGCGGGTCAGGCTGGCGGCGCGCCCCGATGAGGCTTCGATGTCACGCAGCAACACCACGTTCTGGCGCTGATGGCCATAACGGGCGAGCGCCGTGTCGGCGTCGCGCAAGGCACCCAGCACCACGCTGCGGTAGTGTGCCTGAGCCTCGTCGCGCCCGGCTTCGGCGCTGTCGACGCTGGCCGCCACGCGGCCAAAATCCAGGGCGTTCCAGGTCAGGCGCGGGACCAGCAGCCAGGTGCCGTTGTCCTTGCGCAGCAGGTGCGACGGCTCGGCGGCGCTGAACCCCAGGTCGCCCATCAGCGACAGTTTGGGGAACCAGTCGGCTTTCTTTTCACCGATCTGGGCATTGCTGGAGGCCAGCTGACGCTCGGCGGCGCGGATGTCCGGGCGGGCCTTGAGCATGGCGGCCGGGTCTGCCAGGGGCACGCTGGCAGGCACACTGGGCAGGTCGGTCGGCTGGCCCAGGCGCGCATCCAGCTCGCCAGGTTCCTGGCCACACAGCACCGCCAACTGATCCAGGGATTCGATGATCTGCGCCTGCAAGGGCAAGCGCTGGGCCTGGGTGGTCTGCAATTGCGTGGTCACTTGCTCCAACTGCAACTGCGAGGCAACGCCGCGGGCACGCCGCTGCTGGGTGAGGTCCAGCACCTGGGCTTCCAGTTGCGCGGTGGCGTCCACCAGGGCCAGGCGCGCCTGGCGGTCGCGCAGGTCGACATAGGCCTGCACCACTTCGGCCGCCAGTTGCACCTGGGCGTCTGCCAGGTCGGCCTGGGACGCGTCGGCGCTGGCCGAGGCGGCTTCGATGGCGCGGCGGGTGCCACCAAACAGGTCCACTTCCCAGCTGGCATCGAAGTCGGCCAGGTAGAACTGCACCGGGCCACGCCCACCACCGCTGTCCTCCCCGGTCAGCGCCGACAGGTCAGGTGAGCGCATGCGCAGGCTGGTGGCATTGGCGCTGAGCTTGGGCCTGGCATCGGCCTGCTGGCCGCTCAGTCCGGCACGGCTCTGGCGCAAGCGGGCCAGGGCCGAGTGAATGTCCGGGCTGTCGTTGAGCGCCGCTTCAACCAGCGCATCGAGCTGCGGGTCGTTCAGCCCGCGCCACCAGTCGGCCGCGGCCGGGGTGGCGTCCGCCTGGGCGTCGGCGTGCGGCAGCCGCCCGGCAGCCAGGGTCTTGCCGGCGACCGAAGGTGCGCCGTGGTAGTCGGGGCCGACGGTGCAACCGGCCAGCAGGCCCAGCACCACGGCCGATATCAGGGTTCTGTGAGTCATGGGTGGCTCGCCGGTTTTTTCAGGAGAAGGGCCAGAGGCAGGCACAGTACCAAGGCGATGCCCAGCAAATAGAAGCACTCGTTGAAGGTCATCACCGTGGCCTGCCCTGCGATCTGGCTGGCCAGTTGCGCGGTGGCCTTGAGCTGCGCCAAGGCCTGGTCGCCGGTCTGCATCAGAAAGCTGGCGGTCTGACCGGCCATGTGGTCCTGGCCAAGAGTACTGTTGGCGGTCAGCGACTCGCGGATCATGGCATCGTGGTAACTGTCGCGACGGTCGATCATCACCCCCATCAGCGCAAGGCCGATGGAGCCGCCCAGGTTGCGCGCCATGTTGTACAGCCCCGCCGCATCACCGGCCTCATGGGTGGCCACCGCGGCCATGGACGCCTGGTTGAGCGGCATCATCGCCAGGATCTGGGCGAAACCGCGCAGTAGCTGCGAACCGTAGAAATCGTGGCCCACGCTTTCGCTGGTCAGGCCGATGTCCAGGGCGCAACTGACACTGAACATGACCAGGCCGATGATCACCAGCCAGCGGGCGTCGTAACGCTGCAGCAGCGCCGGCAACACCGGCATCAGCAAGAATGCCGGGAGCCCCGACAGCAGCATGATCGAGCCCGCCTGCTGGGCGTTGTAGCCGGCCACCGTGCCAAGGAACTGGGGCAGCAGGTAGGAGATGCTGTAGATAGCAGCGCCCACGGTGGAGACAATCAGGATAACGCTGGCGTACCGCGGGTTGCGCAGCAGGCTCAGGCGCACGATCGGCCGCCTGGCGAATACCTGCCCCACCGCCACCAGGAAGAACCCGGCCACACAAAGCAGGCTCAGCCAGACGATCATGTGGGACTCGAACCAGTGCTCGCGCTGCCCCTCCTCAAGCACCACGGTCAAGGTGCTCAAGCCCAGGGTCAGGCCGAGGATACCCACCCAGTCTGCCTTGATGAATTGCTGCAGGTCGGCCTTTTCCGGGCGCAGGCCACTCCACAGCAACGCCACCAGCGCCAGGCTGATGGGCAGGTTGAGGAAAAAGCACCAGCGCCAACTGGCGTTCTCGGTCAGCCAACCGCCCACCACCGGCCCCATCAACGGCCCCAGCAGCACGGTCAGGCCGAAGATCGACATGCCCACGGACATCTGGTGCCTGGGCAGGCGCGTGCGAATGATGGTTTGCGCGGTGGGAATCATCGCCCCACCGGCGAAACCCTGGCCGATGCGCCCCAGCACCATGCCCATCAGCGTGGTCGACAGCCCGCAGTACATGGAAAACAGGGTGAAAAAAATCGCGTTGCCCATCAGGAACCGGCGCAGGCCGAACACCCGTGTCAGCCAGGCGGCCAGGGGGATCATGACGATTTCGGACATCAGGTAGCCGGTGGAAATCCACGTGCCTTCCGTACCGGAAGCGCCGATCTGGCCCTGAATCTGCGGGAGAGCCGAGTTGGTGATGGAGATGTCCAGGGTCGCCAGCAGCGCCCCCAGGGAACCGGCGGCCACGGCCACCCAGTCACTGAGCGATGCATTGGCCGGCTGTGGCGCCGACGCGGCGATAACCTCAGCCATGGCTGCGCACATCCACGTCGACAGTCACCGAGAGGCCCGGCACCAGCACGTTGCGCACGTCATCGGGCACGTCCAGGTGGATGCGCACCGGCACGCGCTGGACGATCTTGGTGAAGTTGCCCGTGGCGTTCTGCGACGGCAACAGGGCGAACTGCGATCCGGTACCCGGCGACAGGCTGTCGATATGCCCCACCAGGTCCTGGCCTGGCAAGGCGTCCACGTGGACGGTGACTTGCTGGCCGGGCCGCATGTGGCCGATCTGGGTTTCCTTGAAGTTGGCCGTCAGGTACAGCGCCTGCACGGGCACCACGGTCAGCAGCCGAGTGCCGGGCTGGGTGAACTGCCCTACCCGCACGCTGCGGTCGGCCACACGGCCGGCGAGGGTGCTGACCACGGTGGTGTCATCGCGGTCCAGCTGCGACTGGCGGGCGCTGGCCTGGGCCACCACCAGTTGCGCGCGGGCTTGCTGCAGTTGGGCCTTGAGAATGCCCACCCGGGTCTGCGCCGACTGCACGGCCGCCTGGCGCGCGGCCTGGCTGGTGCTGGCCTGTGCCAGCTTGTTGTTCAGCTCGGCCAGGCGCTCCTCGGTTTCAGCGCCAGATTTGGCCAGGGGCGCATAACGCGCCACCTCCGAGCGCGCATGCCGGGTGTCGGCATCGGCGCCCGCCAGCTCCGCCCGGGCCTGGGCAATGCTGGCGTCCTGCTGCACCAGGTCGGCCTCGGCCTTGGCCACATCGGCCTGGCGCGAGGTCACGGTGGCGAGGGCTTCGTCCAGGGCCGCCTGATATTTGCGTTCATCCAGGCGCACCAGCGGCTGGCCGATGCCGACGGTCTGGTTGTCGGCCACCAGCACCTCGGTCACGTAGCCGCCCACCTTAGGCGCCACGGTCATGCTGTCGGCCTGCAGGTAGGCGTCATCGGTGCTTTCAATGAAACGGCCGTGGAACCACCAGTAGCCGCCCCAAACAAGGGCCGCCAGCACGATCAGCAACCCAAGGCCCAGCAACACCTTGCGTGGGCCGGCACGCTGGGGTTCATCAGGGGTTTGTGCCACGGGGGACAGGCGTTCTTGCTGACCGAGGGGACGATCGACGGACATGCCGGGGGCTCCAAAATATTCCAGTTGATACAAAATGTGACGGTGGCGAATTTATGTCAAGTGATATATTTTGCAGATGACTTCTTACAGGCGCTTTGACATGGCACGACATCGACCGGCAAAGGAAGGCGGCTACCAGCGCGGCGAAGAGACCCGCCAGCGCATCATCGAGGCTGCCGTGGGGCTGTTCGCCGAACGCGGTTTCGAGGGCGCGTCTACCCGCGATATCGCCAATGCAGCCGGGGTCAACGCCCCCGCGCTGCAGTATTACTTCGACAACAAGGAAGGCGTGTACGTCGCTTGCGTCGACTACATTCTCACTCACATCTGGGCGCAACTGAGCGGCGTGGTGACCCATGCTGAAACCTTGCTGGCGACGCCGGGCGCGACGGACACGAATCTGATCGACGCTTACCTGGCCATTCTGGGCGGCTTCGTCACACTGATCCATGACAACCCCCAGTCCAGCGACTGGCGCCGCTTCATGGCCCGCGAGCAAGCGGGCCTGGGGCCGCCCGCGGCATTCGACTTGATGGACCAGGGACTCAACCTGCGCCTGGGGGCCGTCACGCGTGGCATCGTGGGGCGTTTGACTGGCCGAGGCGCGGATGATGAGGTGACGATCATTCGGGCGTTGGCGTTCAACAGCCAGGGGATGGTTTTTCGGGTATTGCGCCGGCCGGTGCTGCGGGCGCTGGGGTGGGACAGTATTGATCGGGCGCGAATGGAGACTGTTCGGTCTATATTGCTGTCGCAGAATCGGTTGACACTGGAGGCGCTGGTGCGGGAGCGGGGGTAAGGATTTTCAGGGGGGAGTGCTTGTCTTTGTTGCCATGGCGCTCTTGAGATCGTGCGCTGCGCGGGCGGCGCTCGATCGCAAGAACGCTAAAAGCATCAAGCCCTGCACCCGGCAGCCACCCTACCCCTCCCCCTCCACATCCTCCAGGCTGAACGTCTCCGTATGGTCATCATACGAAAAAATCTCCGCGTAGCGCCCCCAACTGATCACGCTCTCCAAGGTCTGCTCCACGAACACTTCGCTCAACGAATCTTCCAGCTCCTGCTCGAACCGCACCCGCGGGGCGCGGTGGCCGCGGCGTTCCTGCAGGATCAGGCGGATGCGTGCTGCCAGGGGCACGTTGCGCACCAGGTGATCGGCGAATTGCGCCTTGCGTTCCTGGGTGCCGTAGTCGGCGAACAGCTTGCCGGCCTCGGTCAGGCTGATGTCGGCACCCTTGAGTTCGGCGAAGCCCAGGTGTTCCAGCATTTCAGCCACGGGAAACAGGTCGTCCACCTCCAGCAGCAAACGCTCGGCGACCACCGCCATGCCCGCGCGGCCTTGGTAGGGCTCGGCGGCCAGGGCCTCGATCAGGCCAGCCATGAGGTTGGTGGACACGTCCGGCAACTGGCTGCCGACTTTCAACTCGGCGCGGCCTTTGCTGGCGTCGGCGCTGCGGCGGTCGGTCATCAACGCGTAGATGTCATCGATCATGTTGCGAAAGCGCGGTTCCAGACGGTTGCGCGGGTGGGCGAACGGCACCTTGATCTGTGCCACCACCCGGCCCGGGTTGGAGGACAGCACCAGGATACGGTCGCACATCAGCACCGCTTCCTCGATGTTGTGGGTGACGATCAGGATCGACTTGATCGGCAGCTGTTTGTCGCTCCACAAGTCGAGCAAATCGGTACGCAAGGTTTCAGCGGTGAGCACGTCCAGGGCCGAGAACGGCTCGTCCATCAGCAGCAGCGTCGGGTTGACCACCAGCGCCCGGGCAAAGCCCACGCGCTGGCGCATGCCGCCGGACAGCTCGCGCGGGTAGGCGTTTTCGAAGCCGTCCAGGCCGATCAGGTCGATGGCCGCCAGCGCCCGCTGGCGTGCCTCCTTGCGCGGGACCTGCAAGGCATGCAAACCGGCCTCCACGTTTTCCAGCACCGTCAGCCAGGGGAACAGCGCAAAGGTCTGGAATACCATGGCCACCCCTTCCGCCGGGCCTTCCAGCGGCTCGCCACGGTAGCGCACATCACCTGCGCTGGGCTCGATCAGGCCGGCAATGATGCGCAGCAACGTCGACTTGCCCGAGCCCGAACGGCCCAGCAAGCCGACGATCTCGCCTTCGCGCAGCACCAGGTCAACGTCGCTCAGTACCTGGTGCGCCTCCTTGCCCTTGCCGAAACCGCGGCTCACGTTGCTCAGGGAAAAAATCGGCGCGCTGTTGCCGGGGTGTTCATTCAAGGTATTCATCTGCGGTTTCCCTTCAATTCATGCGCAACTTGTTTTCGGCGATGGCATACAGGGGGCGCCACACCACGCGGTTGAACAGCACCACGAACAGCGACATCACCACCACCCCCAGGGTGATCTTGGGAAAGTCGCCGGCCGCCGTGGTTTCGGCGATGTAGGCGCCCAGCCCGTGGGCCACCACCTTGTCCTGGCCCCAGGCGACAAACTCCGACACGATGCTGGCGTTCCAGGCCCCACCCGAGGCGGTAATGGCACCGGTAACGTAGTACGGAAAGATCCCCGGCAGCATCACCGTGCGCCACCATTGCCACCCACGAATGTGGAAATTGGCCGCCGCTTCGCGGAAGTCGTTGGGGAACGCGCTGGCCCCTGCGATCACGTTGAACAGGATGTACCACTGGGTGCCGAGCACGATCAGCGGGCTGAGCCACACGTCCGGGTTCAACTGGTAACGCAGGATGACGATGACAAACACCGGGAACAGCAGATTGGCCGGGAACGCGGCGAGAAATTGCGCCAGAGGCTGGACCTTTTCCGCCCATTTGGGCCGCAGGCCGATCATCACCCCCAGCGGTACCCAGATCAGCGACGCCACGGCGATCAGCAGCATCACCCGCACCAGCGTGATCAGGCCCAGGCCCAGCACATGCACGCATTCATCCAGGCCGACCTCGGTGCCCACGTACGTGATGATATGCCACAAGGCATAGAGGGTCAGCGCGCCGATGGCGCCGTTCCATAGCCAGTCCACCAGTTGCGAGGCGCGTGCGCTGGGTGCGGCCTTGCGTCGGCTGCGCGGCAGGCTGAAGCGCCGGTTGCCCAGGCGCCCGATGGTCCGGGTAACGGGCCGCAGCAGGCGCTGCACCAGGCGCGTGCGCTGGATCAGGTTCAGTACCCAGGACTCCGGGGCGCCAGCCTGGGAGGCCGTGTTTTCCATGCGGAACTTGTCAGCCCAGGCCACCAGGGGGCGGAACAGGAACTGGTCGTACAGCAGGATCACCACCACCATGGCCAGGATCACATAGCCCACGGCCGCCATGTCGCGCTGCAGGATGGCCGTGGCCAGGTAGGCCCCCACGCCCGGCAGGGTGATGGTCTGGTCACCCACGGTGATAGCCTCGGAGGCCACCACGAAGAACCAGCCGCCGGACATGCTCATCATCATGTTCCACACCAGGCCAGGGATGGCGTAGGGCACATCGAGCTTCCAGAACTTCTGCCAGGCCGACAGTTGCAGGTTGCTGGCCACCTCTTCCAGGTCCCGGGGCAGCATGCGCAGGGACTGGTAGAAGCTGAAGGTCATGTTCCACGCCTGGCTGGTGAAAATGGCGAAAATGGCCGCGCATTCCGCGCCCAGCACCCGCCCGGGGAACAGCAACAGGAAGAACGTCACGGTAAACGAGATGTACCCCAGCACCGGCACCGACTGCAGGATGTCGAGCACCGGCACCAGCAACTTCTCGGCGCGCCGGCTCTTGGCGGCCAGGGTGCCGTAGAGCAAGGTGAACACCAGCGACGCGGCCATGGCCGCGAGCATGCGCAGGGTAGTGCGCACGGCGTACTCGGGCAGGTCGGCGGGGTCCAGGGAAATGGCCTGGCTCTGCAGGGTGGAAATCGGCGCCCAGGTCTGGTGGGCACCGATGGAGAAGAACAGCAGAAAACCGACCACCAGCGGCAAAGCCATGAGGTCCCAGCGATTGGGCAGCATTCGCAGCGTTGAAGCCGGAAGATAGTGGCGCAAGATCTTGTTCATGGGGCAGATTCCGGCAGTCGAAGCGTGGCAAACGGCATCGACGCGGAGTATAGGTTCAGGATTGTTACAGTGGCGCAAAATCAGCGTTGTGTTTGTGGATTGTTCAGGATTGTGCAAAAACACATCGCAAGCCAGCCTTGTGAGCTCTGCTTGGGGTGGCGCAGGCAGCTATTTGCGTCGCTCTTGCTCTCGATACTGCTTCAATTCCCCCAACCGCAAGTCTTCCGGCAACCCTCGCCCACGCTGTTTGCTGTGGCCGATACGCTGGGCGTTGTAGATACCGGTGTGGCCCGACACCAGGTAACTGGCGATACAGGCGATGGCCGCCAGCGGCCCGATGTCGGCGCCGAACAGCTCCATGGCCATGATGATGGTGGCGAGCGGCGTGTTGGCAGCGCCGGCGAACACCGCGACGAAACCGATGCCCGCCAGCATGGCGAACGGCAGGTGCAGCAACGGCGCCAATGCGTTGCCCAGGGTGGCGCCGATATAGAACAGCGGGGTCACTTCGCCGCCCTTGAAGCCCGCCCCCAGGGACGCCACGGTGAACGCCAGCTTGCCGAACCAGTCCCAAGGGGCTATCGGCGTCTCGAAGGCACGCACAATGCCGGGGATACCCAGGCCGATGTAGTCGTAGGCACCCAGCGCCCACACGGCCACGGCAATCACTACCCCACCGGCGAACGGTCGCAACGGCGGGTAGGCGATGAGCCGCTTGACCAGCGCGCCCAGGCGGTGGGTAGCGGTGGCGAACAGCAAGCCCGCCAGGCCGAAGATGACCCCGGCGATCAGCACCGCCAGCACGCTCCAGCCCTGCACTGGCGCGATCTCGCCGATGGCATAATGGGTGTGCTGCACGCCCCACAGCAGCCCCACCTGGTCGGCGACGATGGCGGCTATCATGCAGGGGAACAGTGCGTCATACCGCAGGCGCCCGATAGCCAGCACCTCCAGACCAAACACCGCACCGGCCAGGGGCGTACCGAACACTGACGCAAAACCGGCACTGATGCCGGCCATGAGAATGATGCGCCGGTCTTCGCGGCGCAGGCGCAGCAGATGCGTCAATTGGTCAGCCAGGGCCCCGCCCATCTGCACCGCGGTACCTTCCCGGCCTACCGAAGCGCCGAACAGGTGCGACACCAGCGTGCCGCCCAGCACCAGCGGGACCATGCGCAGGGGCACCACTTTCCTGGGGTCATGGATCTCGTCGATGAGCAGGTTATTTCCTGCCTCCACCGTCTTGCCCAGGCGGTAGTAGATCCAGCCCACCACGAACCCGGCCACTGGCAACAACCAGATCAGCCAGCGGTGGCTTTCGCGCACGCCGGTGACGTAGTCCAGGGAAAACAGGAAGAACGCCGAAGCAGAGCCGGCCAGCAGGGCGACCAGGCTGGCGAGCAGCAGCCACTTGCCGATATAGGGCAACAGGTCGAGTTGTTCAAAACGTGTGCGTCTGGACATGGGTCAGTCACCAGAAAAGAAGAGTGCCTGACCAGAAGGGAGTTATTGCGCGTACGCCTACAGCCCCGGTGATCAGGTGTCTGCAGGCATCATCAGCTGCGGCCAGCGCGGCGGTTCAGGGAGGAATGCCATCTCCGTTGGCCATCATAGCCAGATGACCAGGGGAAGTAAAACCTCCCCTGCCGGCTACAGCGCCGTCAATGGCGCAGGCTGCCAGGCCGCTCGGCGTGCGTGGCCCAGGTAGTCGTGGGCCAGGGTCACGGGGGTGTCGAAGCGCAGGTAGCTCAAGTACTGCTCGTCGTGGCGTGGCCAGGTAGGCAAAGCGGCCGTCTGTGGGTTGCCGGTGCGGGCAAAGGCAATGAAGCTGTCGCGCATCTGTTCCGACAACGCCCGTTCCGAGGCACTGAAACTACCCGGTTCCTTGCCCGGTTGGCCGAGGCCGAAAGTGTAGGGAATGTCGCTACCATGGCACGGACCGTAGGGGCCGGCCTGGGCGTAATCGAAACGGTAGGCCCACACTGGCGCGCCCGCGGCCACCAGGCGGTCGGCCAAACGCAGCGCCGGGACACCGACGAAGGTGTCGCTGAACAATTCGCGCTGCCAATCGCCGCCGGGCGCCGTGGTGCGCTGGTAGGTCGCCACCAGTTTGGCCCAGGTGGCTTCGCCGACCTTGGCACGCACCCGCGCTGGCAGACCTTCAAGCAGGTTGACTGCCTTGCCCGCCACGAACAACCCGCTTTCGTCACGGCAATGGCCGATCAGTGCCGGCACCGCCGTGAGGTTTTCCAGCGGGTGACGCGGTAGCAGGCTGCCGTCCACGGCCGGGTGGTACGCCTCGCCCCCCAGCAATGGCGTGTTGGACCGTGCCGCCACCTGGATGAACAGGTTATTGAGTTCGGCCACCGGCAGGTCTTGCAGGCGGTGCGCCTGGTCGTCCGCCAGGCCGGCCACCTTCAGCACCTGCCGCAAGACCTGGGCGGGCTCGTCACCGTCGAACAAGGGCCGCGCGCCGCCACTCTGGATGATCACCCGGGCGAACAGACCTTTGGCGGCCGGGGCACCCAGCAGGCAGCCAATGGACATGGCCCCGGCGGATTCGCCCATCAGCGTGACATTCCCGGGGTCGCCACCAAAGGCACCGATGTTGTCGCGTACCCAGCGCAAGGCGGCGATCTGGTCCAGCAGGCCGAGGTTGGCGGCCCCCGGTTCGTCGCTGACCGCCAGAAACCCGAAGCCGCCCATGCGGTAGTTAAGGGTCACGAACACCAGGTCACCGCGGTTGGCGTAGTCGGCGCCCATGAAGCGTGGATCTGCGCCGCTACCCAGCACGAAGGCGCCACCGTGAAACCACACCATCACGGGGCGTTTGTGGCTGGCGGCGCGTGCCGGGGCCCAGACGTTCAGGTATAGGCAGTCCTCGTCGCCTTTGGGTTTTTCCTGCGCCACGGGCGGGTACGGCTGCTGCACGGCCCAAGGGCCATAGGCGTCGGCCAGGCGCGGGGCGTGCCAGGCTTGCAGGGGCTGGGGCGCCTTGAAACGCAGCTCGCCCAGCGGCGGGCGGGCAAACGGTACGCCGCGCCAGACGCGGGTACCGTCGGGGTCCTGGGTGCCTTGCAGCACGCCTTGGGCAACGGTCACGCGGGTGGCGGGGGTGGCATCCGCCCAGCTCAGGGAGGGCAGCAGGGCACTGGCGGACAGGGTCAGGCCTTGCTGAAGAAACAGACGGCGGGATGAATCGGCCGGCATGGGTGCAGCTCCTTGCTTGTTATTGTTCCCAACAAGAGTAGGTAGCTGGCTAATTATTAAACGGATGAATGATCGGTTTGAGGGCGATCAGCGAACGCTTTGCGGTTGGGCTCCTCCCCAAGGGTCCGGGGCCCGCGAAGATCGGGAGGGCCCAACGCGTGGCACCTGAAACACCGCGGCGCCTGCTTCCCGAGCTGGCGCCCGGTCCCACAGGGGGTAGCTGCGGTGGCGAGGGGGCCATGTGGACCGGGCGAAGCTCGGGAGCGGCGCACCGCGCCGCAGCTGACACGCCGCCCACCGTCATCTAGGGGGCGTATCGCAGCGGCAATCGTGTCGAATATTTGATCTGCTCCATGGAAAAACTCGAGCTGATATCCGACAACCCGGGTATGCGGATCAGTTGCTTGTACACCGCGTCGTACCCCGCCACATCCGGCACGGCCACACGCAGCAGGTAGTCGGTATCGCCGGCCATGCGGTACACCTCCACCACCTCCTCGATACCGGCAACGGCCTGGTGGAAGCCTTCGATCCATTCGGCGTTGTGCTGGGTGGTGCGAATCGATACGAACACCACCACGCCCACGTTCAATTGCCGGCCATCGAGCAGCGCTACCCGCGCGCGAATGATGCCAGCCTCTTCCATTTTCTGGATACGGCGCCAGCACGCGGTACTCCCCAGGCCCACCTGGTCGGCGATGTCGCTGACCGAACGCGTGCAGTCCACTTGCAGAATGTCGAGGATGGCGCGGTCAAGCTTGTCCATGAGGTGTCCTGAAAAGAAGGTGGCGACGAATATTATTCGTCCGCGCACGGCTTTGACAGGTTATTTTTGCAGGTCGACCAGCGGTCTGTGCTGTTCAGGTGCCCTTCAGGTTCGCTTGGTATAACTGGCCCCACGCTCTCTCGCGTCGGAGTCACCGCCATGTCCCAGGTCGTCACCCTGAATGTCACCTTCCCCTGTTTCGGCAAGAACCTGTTCCGCCAGCACGCCGTGCCACGCCGCTCGCCAGAACTGATCAACGACCCGCGCTATGCCGCCGTGCTGATGCCCCAGACCAGCCGCCATTTCAGCAGTGAAGTGGTTGGCCTGAACGACCCTTTCCGCTTTCTCAATGCCATCCTGCAAGCGCATCAGAGCACTCGGGCCTCGCTCTGAGCCCTGGAAATTGCCTATCCTGAGATCACGCCACTGAACCTTGCCGTCCGCGCCCGGTCGACAGGTGCAGCCAGCGCACCGCTGCCCTCTTCCTGCTGGAGACTGTTTCGTGATCTCGACCTTGCACCTGGCCAGGCTCAAAGCCTGGGGCGCCCATGGTTTCACTGCCACCGGGGTGGTCACTGCCCTGCTGGCGACGCTGGCGCTGTTCGAAAACCAGCCCAAGGCCTGCCTGATATGGCTGGGCGTGGCGCTGATCGTCGACGGCGTCGACGGTTCCCTGGCGCGCCGGGTGAATGTGCAGACCGTGTTGCCGCACTTTGATGGCTCAGTGCTGGACCTGGTCATCGATTACCTGACCTATGTGTTCATCCCGGCGCTGTTCATCTACCGCTACATCCCCTTGCCCGAATACACCGCCCTGGTCGCCACTTCGGTGATGCTGGTGTCGTCGCTGTTCTGCTTCTGCAACGTGGAGATGAAAAGCAAGGACAATTACTTCCAGGGCTTCCCCGCGGCCTGGAACGTGGTTGCCCTGTGCCTGTATACCCTGACCCCCTCCCCGTGGATGACGCTGCTGACCATCGTGGTGCTGGCGCTGCTGACCGTCACGCGCATGAAGTTTCTGCACCCGTTCCGCGTGAAGCGGTTCATGCCCATCAACATCGCGGTCACCGCCATCTGGCTGCTGTGCAGCCTGTCGCTGGTGCACGACCACCCTGCCATCAACCCACTGGTGATGACGGTGTGGCTGCTGATGTCGGCTTACTTCCTGGGCGTCTGCGTATGGCGCACGGCGCTGGAGTGGTTCGGGCGCTCGGATGCGTGACTCACGCTGCCCCTGAATCGATCTGCGGCGGACCTGGCCGCGTCCCTGACACCGCGCGGCATCAGGGCCACCGCCTGCACCGCCGACGCGGCCAGGTCCGCTGTTACGGGGACGGGACGCGGATTAGCGCGGCCATGTCCGCGTGCAACACCGAAGGCTCGACGTCGTGAATGCTTTTCTGGCGGCCCTTCAACGGGCCACCCTGACGGCCGTTGAACACCGCCGTGATCTCGGCAAGGATGGCCATCGCCACGCTTTCCGGACTGTCGCCACCCAGGTCCAGGCCCATGGGGTAGTGCAAGCGCTCCAGTGCCGCCAACGGCGGTTCATCCATGTCAGCCAGGAGGCGCTCCGTGCGGTCACGGGGGCCCAGTTGGCCGATGTAGGCGGCCCCGCTACCCAGTGCCGCGCGCAGCCAATGAAAATCCTGACTCAGGCTGTGAGTCATGATGGCGACCGCCGCGCCGTCCAGGCGGTCGGCGAAGGCCAGGGGCGCCCGGGCGTCGGCGCAGATCACTGCCTCAGCTTCCGGAAAGCGCTCTTGCCGGGCGAAATGCGCACGACCATCCACCACCGTGACCTTCCAGCCCAACAGACTGGCCATGCGCACCAGCGGCTGGGCGTCGTGACCGGCACCGAACACCACCAGGCGTCGGGCCGGGGCCAGGTATTCAAGGAACACTTCGACCTCACCCCACTCCCCCCGGTACCGGCGCAGCGCCGACTTGCCCAGGCGCTGTACATCGGCCAGCGCGTGCGCCACCAAAGCCGTCAGCGCCGGGTAGCCCCAGTTGCCGTGGCGCACCATGCGGGTGCCCACCGCCAAGGGGCCGTCACTGGCGATGACCGTGGCCAACGCTGCCGACTGGCCGGTATCGCGCACCTGCCGCAGGGTGGCGAGCAATATAGACCCCTCGGTCTGCTGCAGGCGTTCCATGAGCACATACACGGTGCCGTTGCAACCCAGGCCGAAGCTCAGGGCCGCTTCGTCCAGGGGGTCGTCCTCATCGGCCGCGGTGCTGTAGGCCACGACCTTGGGCCCGCGTTCACTCAGCCACCAGGCTTTCTTCGCCACTTCGCTTTCCAGGCAGCCGCCGCTGACGGTGCCGCTGGGCGCGCCCAGCAGCGGGATCACCATGCGCGCGCCCGGGCGCCGGTAGGCTGAACCACGGACCTTGACCACCGTGGCCAGCACCGCTTCGGTACCGGCACCCAGGCTGGCGTCTACCGCGGCCAGCAGACGATCAATGCAGGGCACTGCTACGGCTCCGGGCCACTTGTTGCGGGGTAATGCGTGCGTCGCTCTCACCGAAGCGGCGCAAAACGAAAGTACTCACGGCGGCCAGCTCCTTGTCACTGTAGCTATGGGCAAAATCAGGCATCTTCTGTTGCGACCCGAACGTGGCCGGATAGTGCCCGGCCAACAGCACGGCGATCAGGTTGGTGCCCAGCGGATCGTTGAGGGTCTTGAGCCCGCCCAGGGTCGCCACGGGGCTCTGGTTGCCCTGGCCGTCCAGGCGGTGGCAGCCAGCGCAGGCGTCGACGAACACCTTGCGGCCCAGGCCGTCACCGGGCGCCAGCGGCCCCTCGTTCACCACCACCTTGGGCCGCGTGATGCCCTCGGGCCTGGCGGCGGCGCCTTGCAGGTACACCGCCACCGCCTGGATATCGGCGGGGGTCAGGAAACGCAGGCTGTGCTCTACCACATCGCTCATGGGCCCACCGGCCATGGCGTAGCCCGGCGCCTCGCCGGTGGCCAGGTAACGGGTCAGTACCTCGCGCGGCCAGCCGCCGACGCCGTAGCGCGGGTCGGAACTGATGTTGTAGGCCTGCCAGTTGCCGATGGTCGCGCCCGCCAGTGATTTGCCGGTGTCTACCGCCTGGAACAGCGTACGCGGCGAATGGCACTCGCCACAATGCCCCGGCCCCTGCACCAGGTAGGCACCCCGGTTGAATTCGGCCGACTGTTGCGGGTCAGGCACGAAGCGCTCGTTTGCAGCGAACATCAGGTTCCAGATGGCCATGCCCCAACGCTGGTTGAAGGGGAAGCCGATGTCGTTCTCCTTGGGCGGCTGGTCCACCGGCGCCAGGCTGAACAGGTACGCCTTGATCGCCAGGATGTCCTCGCGAGGCATCAGGGTGTAGGAAGTGTACGGGAACGCCGGGTAGTAATGCTTGCCGTCCTTGCCCACGCCTTTCTGCAGGGCACTGACGAACTCGTCGTCACTCCAGGCGCCAATGCCGGTGGCCGGGTCTGGGGTGATGTTGGGTGAGTAGAGGGTACCGAACGGCAACTGGAACGCCAGGCCGCCGGTGAACGGCTTGCCGCCAGGGGTGGTGTGGCAGGCCTCGCAGTCGGCGGCGCGGGTCAGGTATTCGCCTTTGGCGACCCATTGCGGGTCCGCGGCCTGCGCCGTGAGGCACGCCGTCGCGAGGGTGGCGGCCAGGGCCAGTTTGATAAACGTCATGTCAGCCTTCCTCAAACGGTGTAGTAGCCGGAGCGGCTCAGGGGCAAGCGGCGCACGCGGGCATTGCTGGCCGCGTGCAGGGCGTTGACCAGGGCTGCCGCCACCGGCACCGCGCCAGTTTCGCCGACACCGCCGGGGGCCTCCAGGCTGGGCATCAGGTGCACTTCAACCGGTGGCGCGTCGCTCATGCGGATTTGCCGGTAGGCGTTGAAGTTGTTCTGCTGCACCCGGCCGTTCTCCACCAGAATCTCGTTGAACAGCGCTGCCGACAGGCCGAACAGCGTGCCGCCCTCCACCTGGGAGGTCACCGAGGTGGGGTTGTTGACAAAGCCACAGTCGATCACCGACACCAGGCGCTTGATCCGCAGCCCACGCTCGCCCTGCATTTCCAGCTCCACCACGGTGGCGATGAAACTGCCGAACACCGCGCTCACGGCAATGCCACGGCCCTGCCCGGCGGGCAGCGGCGTGTGCCAGTCAGCCGCCTCGGCGGCGCGCTTGAGCACGGCCAGCGCGCGAGGCTGCGTGGCGATCAATTGTTCGCGGTAGGCAACGGGGTCGGCCTTGGCACGGTGCGCCAGCTCGTCGACGAACGACTCCAGCGCATAGGTACTGCGCAACGGGCCCACCCCGCGCCACCAGGACACGGGAATGGTCTTGGGGTCTTCGCGGATATAGCGCACCTTCAGGTGCGGCAACTGGTAGACAGGCTCGATGGCCACTTCCACCGCGTCGGCGTCGACGCCGTTGGGCGGCAAGGCCCCTACGAAACTGGCGATCACCGAGGCGCCGGCAATCCGGTGTTCCCAGCCTTGCAGCTTGCCATCATCGTCCAGGGCCGCGTTCAGGCGGTCTACGTAATGGGGGCGGTACAGGTCGTGGGTCATGTCCTCTTCGCGGCTCCACACCAGCTTGATCGGGTAGTCGACCTGGCGGGCGATGTCCACCGCCTGGAAGATGAAGTCCGACTCCAGGCGGCGGCCAAAGGCACCGCCGATCAACTGGTTGTGGATGATGACTTTTTCAGCCGGCAGGCCGCTGATTTTCGCCGCGCCCATTTGCGCGAACACTGGCGCCTGGGTGCCCACCCACAACTCGCAGGCATCGGCGCGTACGTGCGCCACGCAGCCCATGGGCTCCAGCGGCGAGTGCGAGAGGAACGGTTGTTCGTACACCGCTTCAAAGCGGCTGCTGGCGGAGGCCAGGGTGTTGGCGATGTCGCCGGCCTCATGGGCCACCACGCCGTCCCGGCTGCTGGCGGCCAGCAACGCCTTGTCCAGCAATGCCGAGTGGCCGTCGGCGTTGGCGCCGTAGTCCCAGTCGATGCGCAAGGCCTTCAGGCCCTGCTGGCACGCCCAGAAATGGTCGCCAATCACCGCCACCGCGTTGTTCAGTTTGATGATGTCGCGCACGCCCGGCACCTGACGGGCATCGCCCTCCTCCAGCGCCTTGAGCGTACCGCCGTGAACCGGGCAGGTCAGGGTCGATGCGATGCGCATGCCTGGCACCTGCAGGTCGATGGTGAACTGCGCCTTGCCGATCACCTTGTCCGGGGTGTCCAGGCGCCGCGCCGCGGTGCCCAGCAGTTTGAAGTCGCCCATGGCCTTGAGCGGCACCTCGGTGGGCAGCGGCAACTGCGCGGCCGCGTTGGCCAGCGCGCCGTAGCCCAGCACCTGGCCCTGGGGGCCGTGCACCTGGCCTTGTTCGGCGCGGCACTGGCTGGGGGCCACGTTCCAGCGCAGAGCGGCGGCCTGAGTCAGCAGAATACGCGCCGTAGCGCCCGCCTTGCGCAGCGGCTCCCACGTGAAGCGGGTGGACGACGAACCACCGGTGGCCTGGAATTGCAGGATGGTGTCGGTGTACAGCGCGCCATTGGGTGGCGCTTCCTGGATATGCACCTGGTCCAGGCCCACCTCCAGTTCTTCGGCGACCATCATCGCGATGCCCGTCTGGGCACCCTGGCCCATTTCGATCTTTGGCGAGATGACGCGCACGCTGCCGTCCTCGGCGATCTGCACGAATGCGCCAAAGCCTTCGAAATTCGGCGTGCCCGGGCGGCCCGGGGCCACCGCCTCGGCGGCGGCGGAACGGGCCACCATCGGTGGCAGCCAGGTGCTCAGCACCAGGCCGCCGAGGGTCAGCGCGCTGCTTTTGAGCAAGCCACGGCGAGAGAGCACCGTACCCGGGGGAGTGGCGGTTTTCATCAGATTGTTCCTCAGGCCTGGCTGACGCTTTTGATCGCGGCGCGGATGCGGGTATAGGTCGCGCAGCGGCACAGGTTGCCGGTCATCGCCGTGACGATCTGCTCGTCGTCGGCCTGCGGGTGGTTGTGCAGCAGCGCTGCCGCGGCCATGATCTGCCCCGGCTGGCAGTAACCGCACTGCACCACTTCATGTTCAAGCCAGGCTTGTTGCAACTGGGCGCCCACCTGGGTCTCGCCGACCCCTTCAATGGTGGTGATGGCGTGGCCTTCCACGGCGCTGACCGGCAGCACGCACGAGCGCACGGCCTGGCCATCCAGGTGCACGGTACACACGCCACACTGGGCGATACCGCAGCCATATTTGGTGCCGGTCATGCCCAGCACATCGCGTAGCACCCACAGCAATGGCATATCGGCAGGCACGTCGACGGCGTGCTCCTGCCCATTGATGGTCAGTTTGTGCATGGCTTCCTCTTCTACGGCAATCACGGTGGCGCCTGCCGGGCTACGTTGGCCGGGCAGTACGCAAGCAGTCTAGAACTTTAGCAGCGTATACAACGCAATATTGCACTGACGTGCTTTTTCCGGACGATCACGCAAACAATCCGCAGCATTGTGCAAGCCAATGCCCACTGGCTATGCTGGAGCCATGACCAGCCCTGCCCCGACCCGCCAACCCTGCCCCCCTGCCGCCTGCATTTGCGGGCACGGGCAGTTGCTGGACACCCCAGGGGCCGACTGCCGAATCTTGCAGTTGACCCGGCATGAAGAGCGCAAGCTGATCGAACGCCTGGAGAGCCTGCAAAGCCTGGACGACCTGCAGCGCCTGTGCGGCAGAATGCAGGAACTGCTGGGCATCGGCGTACGCATCACCCCGGGCCACAACGAAGTGCGGAGCGTGCGCGGATTGGTGTTTGAATTCGATGAACAGCCGGGGCTGTGCCGCAAGACTCGCGAAGCAATCCCGGCGGCGATTCGCCGGGCGCTGGTGCGGCGGCCTGAGATCTTCTTCCGGCTGCTGGATGAGCATGACTTGTTGCGGGGGGCGTAACCGAGCAAGCCTGGATAGCAACGGCAAGCTCGCATGATGCCAGCCCCCATTGACCTTTTTGCAGTGTCGCTTCGGCCGGTCGAGAACGTCAGCCAAGATCCAGTGACAACCCTGTGGGACCGGGCGCCAGCTCGGGAAGCAGGCGACGCGGTGTGGCAGTTGATCCGCGGTGGTCTTTTCCCGAGCTTCGCCCGGTCCCACAAGAATAAGCCCCGAGTCCAGCAACAACCCTGTGGGACCGGGCGCCAGCTCGGGAAGCAGGCGACGCGGTGTGGCAGTTGATCCGCGGTGGTCTTTTCCCGAGCTTCGCCCGGTCCCACAGGAACAAGCCCCGAGTCCAGCAACAACCCTGTGGGACCGAGCGCCAGCTCGGGAGGCGGCGACTTGGCGCCAACAGGTTTTCCGCCGGCTAGGACTGCTCGCTGCGAGGTTTTTTGCCCAGCACCAACCACAACACCAGCAACCACGCCACCGTCATCACCGCACCACCGGCCAGCAGGCTGGCGCTGATCGCCGTGCGGTACAGCTCGGTGAGCTGGGCCACGTCGGTGCCCGATTGCACCGCCGAGCCAATGCCCTGGGGCAAGGTCAGCGACATGCCCTGCAGCGCAGCCGGCAGTTGGGCGAGTTCATGGCGCAGGGTATAGCTCATGATGCCCCCCGCCACGGCCACGCCCAGCGCCGCCCCCAGTGAGCGGCAGAACGACAGCCCCGCCGTGGCAGCGCCCATGACTTTCAGATCCACGGCATTCTGCACGATCACGGTGGCGTTGGGCATGCCGATGCCCATGCCGGAACCGAGCACGCCCATGGCCAGCAGGAAATACGGTGCACCCAGCTGGTGGCGGGCAAAGATCAGCAGCAGGAACAGGCCCAGCGCTTCCAGGCCCACGCCCAGCAGCAGCAAGGTGGCATGATTTTGCCGGCGGGTAGAAATGGCGCCGCCGATGAACGAGCTGACCACCATCATCACCACCTGGGGCAAGGTCATGATGCCCGACTCGGTCGGGGTCTGGTGCAGCACCGCCTGGTAGTACAGCGGCATGAATACCAGCGAGCCCATCATGGCGAAGGCCATGGCCGCCATCGCCGCCACCGCCACACTGAAGCGTCGGTTGGCGAACAGGCGCGGGTCGATGATCGGCTCCGGCGCCTTGTGCTCCACCTTGTACAGCACGGCGAACCCGACCACCGCCAGTAACCCCAGGCCCCACGTGGCCAGCGGGTCGACCTGCCCGGCCTGGGAAAAGGAATGGGTGAGCAGCAGCAACGCCGAGGTGGCCACGCACAGCACGGCCGCGCCACGGTAGTCGACCTTCACGTCCGGCCGCCGCTTGATGGCCGGCAGATTGATCATCAGGCCAGCGATGGCCAACGCCCCCAGGGGAATGTTGATCAGGAATACCCAGCGCCAGCTGAACTGCGTGGTAATGAAACCACCCAGCAATGGCCCGGCCGCCGCGCTGACGGCGAATGCCGCCGAGAACAGACCCTGATAACGCCCCCGCTCGGAGGGCTTGACCACACTGCCGATCACCACCTGGGACAGGGTCATCAACCCGCCAGCGCCCAGGCCCTGAAGCCCACGAAACGCGATGAGCTGGCCCATGCTGTTGGCCAGGCCACACAGCAGCGAGGCCCCGACGAACACGCCGATGCTCAGCAGGAACAACGGCCGCTTGCCATACAAGTCCGACAACTTGCCATACAAGGGAGCGCCGATGGTGGACGTCAGCATGAACAACGTGACCACCCAGCTCATGCCCTCGATGCCTTTCATTTCGCTGGCGATCACCGGCAGCGCGGTGGCCACGATGCTCTGGTCCAAGGCAGCCAGGACCATCGCGACCAGCAGCGAGGCCAGCAGCCAGAACCCTGGGCGGCTGCTACTCGTGGTTGAAGCGATGGCGGATTCGGTGTGGGGGTGGGAAGACAACGGGCAGTTCCTCCAAGGGGTAAAGGCGCGGCCGTCGATTTAGCCTTGCCGACCCTGGGTCTGACAAGGGCATGGAGCAAACCTCCGCACAAACTGCACAATTATGCCGGGCGCGGTAGAATCAAGCCCCCACCTTCACCACAAGACGCCGACATGGACGCCCACTCGCTCCTCGCCTACACCCTGGTCGCCAGCATCGCCATCGCCAGCCCTGGCCCCGCCACCGTCATGGCCTTGAACAACAGCATCGCTTACGGCGCACGGTCCACACTGTGGTCGTCACTGGGTAACGCGTGCGGGCTGTTCTGCCTGTCGGCCGCGGCAATGCTGGGCCTGGGGATGCTCATCGCCAGCTCCGAACTGCTGTTCAACGCCGTGAAGATCGCAGGCGCCTGCTATCTGTTCTACCTGGGCGCACGCCAACTGTTCGGCAAGCCGCGCCTGCTGGCCGAGGCCAGCGACGGCTCCGTCGCCCCCCTGCCGTCCCGGACGAAGCTGTTCAAGTCGGCATTCTTCACCGCCGCCAGCAATCCCAAGGCGACCATGTTCTTCACCGCCCTGTTCCCCCAGTTCATCGATCAGGGCGCACCGATGCTGGCGCAGTTCCTGGTACTGACGCTGATCTTCATGGGCTTGTCGATCACCTCCCTGAGCCTGTACGCGGCGCTGGCGTCGCGGGCCAAGGGCGTCTTGACCCGGCCACGCTTTGCCCGCTGGGTCAGCCGCGTGGTGGGCAGCACGTTCATTTTCTTCGGCACCGCCATTTTAAGCATGCGCCGCCAGGTGGCGTGAAACCTCAGGCGGCAGGTTCGGGGTCGAGCGCCACCAGGGGAATCGTCTCGATGGCCCAGGCCCCACCTTCGCGCCGCTCCGGGCCCGGCACCACGCACGCCGTGAGGCCGGTGAACTCCCGCGCCAGGCGCGCCTCGTCGATGCGCCAGCCACGCTGCTCCAGCTCGCGAAGCCGCTGACGAAAGGCGATCTGCAGGCCATCGGACTTTACCGACACTTCCTGCTGCCACGTGTCCGGCACACGCTCTGGGCGCACCTTGCGCAGCACTTCATGGTCCTGCTCGAAGATGCGCAGGTTGCTCGCGATAGTGCGCCGGTCGAACAGCGGCGAGCGCAGGAAGGTACGCCCCATCATCCACCAGGTGCGGGTCCGGTTGGCCGCCACCGGCACATGGGCCGAGACAATATGGATGGTCCACCCGGGGCGCGGGCTCAGTTGCAGCGTGGCGCACGGGCCGGAGAAGTGAAAACCGGGCACGGTGGCCACGTCGACGTGCTCGCCGGTAGGGCGACGGCGCAACCAGCCCTTGCGCACGGGGCGGCGCATGAGCATCTGCGCCTGGCCGCCCCAGGTATCGCGCTGCACCTCGAAGGCGGCGATTTCCGGGTGGTCGGGGTCGCCGAAGGTAGAACCGTGGACAAAAGGCGCGTGGGCGAAGTCCAGGCCATTTTCCATGACGCGGTCCCAGCTGGCATCCCAGTCGAAATGCCCCGCCACCACCCGTACGCTGGGGTCATCGACCCAGTCCAGGGCCGGCAGCGGCGGCCGCTCGGCCTCGGGCAGGTCGCCGAGAAAAGCCCAGATCCACCCATGCCGTTCCACGGTAGGGTAAGCGTCTACTCGCGCCTTGACCGGCACCCGTGCCGTCGGCTGTGCGGGGATGTGGCTGCAGCGGCCATCGGCGCCAAAGCGCCAACCGTGGTAGGGGCATTGCACCGTGGCGCCGACCTTGCCCCCGGCCGACAGCGAACCGCCGCGGTGCACACAGATGTCTGACAGCAAGCGGGCATGACCGGCCTCGTCGCGAAAGGCCACGAACGGCTGGCCGAGCAGTTGTACCGGGGCCAGGCCGTCGGTCAGCTGCGCCGAGGGCATGACGACGTACCAGAGATTGATCAGCATGGAACCTTGTACCTTGGAATAAATAGGCGGCCTTGCCGTCAGGGTCCGGGGCAAGCCAATTCTGAAGACACACCGGTTCACCAGGGAAAGCATGGCGCGCCAGCTAGCGTCTGGAGAGGGTATCGTTTGCTAGCAGTATTGACCACCACTGCCCCGCTGGCCTACAGTGCGCGCCTGTATCGCGGATCACTTTGCACATGCCACGTGCCCACCACCCCTTTCAGGCAATGCCCCCCTGCATGACCGACGCTGGCCTCAGCCGTCGCCGCAGCGTGCTGTTCGCGTTCACCTTCTCACCGCCCGCCCCCCGCGCCTGATCTTTCCGGCCAGCCCCGGCTGCCCCCGTGACGTACGCAGTGACCCTGCGCGCGCCGTTGATTTGCCTGCGTGGATTCCCCATGAATCGCCTGACCCTGCCTGTTCTGCTATTTGTCGCCGCCGTGGCCGGCATTTGCCTGGGCGCCACCGCCCCTCTTACTGCCCTGCGGCTGCTGGACGGTGGCGCCAGTGCCGCGCAGATCGGCCTCCTCTCGGCCTTGCCCGCCGTCGGCATGATGCTCGCCGCCAGCCTGTGCGCCGCGCTCACCCGACGTTTCAACCGCCGCCAGTTGTTTCAGGCCTGCCTGGCGCTGTGCCTGGCCAGCGTCGCGTTGCTCGAGCCTTTGCGTGACTCGCTCTATGCCCTGGCCGGGTTGCGCTTGGCCATGGGACTGGGCATGGGCGTGGTGATCATCCTCAGCGAAGCCTGGATCAATGAGCTGTGCAGCGACCAGCGTCGCGGCCAGTCCATTGCTGTCTACACCACCGCCTATACCGGCAGCCAGATGCTGGGCCCCCTGCTGATTTCCTTGCTGGGCACCGCGGGCCCGCACGTGGTCATCAGCGTCAGCATCGCCCTGGGGCTGGCATGCCTGAGCCTGTTCGGCCTGCCCGAGGGCCGCGCCCATGGGGAGGAACACCACGGCCCGCGCAGCTTCTCGCTGCTGGGCTTCGTGCGCCTGGCACCGACCTTGTGCATGGGCGTGCTGTTTTTCTCGTTCTTCGATAGCGTGATCCTGGCGCTGTTTCCGGTCTATGCCGCCGACAGCGGCTTCGGCCCCGCCGAAGCCGCGCTGATGGTCAGCGTCATCCTGCTGGGCGACATGTGCCTGCAACTGCCCCTGGGCTGGTTGGCCGACCGCGTGCCACGCACCGCCCTGCACCTGGCCTGTGGCGTATGCGTGTTGACCATCGGCGCCAGCCTGGCGTGGCTGATGGGCGGCAACCCGGTGCTGTGGCCGGTGCTGTTCCTGCTGGGTGCGGCGGCGGGCGGCACCTACACCCTGGCCATCGTCCTGATCGGCCAGCGCTTCCGTGGCCAGGACCTGGTGACCGCCAATGCCGGCGCCGGCATGCTGTTCGGCCTCGGCAGCGTATTGGGGCCGGTGGTCAGTGGCGGGCTGATGCAAGCCTCGAGCGTCGGCCTGCCAGTGGCGTTGTCGGTGGCCGCGGGGGTGTTCGTGTGCACGGCGGTGGGCAGTGCCTGGCGCATGAGTTCACGGGCGGAATTGAGCGAGGGGTAAGTGCACCGCCCTTGCCAGCGAGCGGCCATCGGGGACACCCCTACAGGCCTTGGCGCCGCTTGCGAAACTCCGCCACCTTGTGGCGGTTGCCGCACACGGCCATGCTGCACCAGCGGCGTTTGTGCGACTTGGTGCGGTCGTAGAACATCAGCGAACAGTCGTGGCTTTCGCATTGGCGGACCAGCGTGAAATCGCCTTCGGCCAGTAACGTGGCCGCCTCCAACGCCAGTTGGCTGATGCACCGTGTCACCGGGTCGGGGTCATGGCTGCGGTCCAGCACGACACCCTGCTCATGCGTCCACGCCAACTGGACCACCGCCTTGCGCAGAAAGCCGTTCAAGCCCCGCGGGTCAGCCACGACGCCCTGCCCGCGCGCCAGCACCAGCGGTTCGATCACGTCACGCAACGTGCGCAGCTGTTCGAGCAAGCGCTGACGATCCGGCTCGCCCCCCACATCCTCCAACAGCAGGCCGACCCTGTGCAGCCACTGCACCGCCTGAGCGCCGTCGGTCAGCAGATCCTGACGACGCCCTTCAATCATCATGCGGGTGTTGAGCAGGTCCAGCACCGGGTGGTCAGCCAACAGCAAGGGGGCGGGGGTTTCAGCGCTCATCAACAGTTTCTCGTGACAGGTGTCCGGGCATTGTAACCCATAAAAATAATTTGACTAGTTACAAAAAGCCTGAACAAATAGCCCTGTAACCGGCAATATCAACTTACCAAGTTACAGGAGGCACCCCATGAGCACCGCTCCCCGCGTACACTTCCACCATGCCGACGCCGATGGCGTCAACGTGTTCTACCGCGAAGCCGGCCACCCCGATGCACCGGTGCTGTTGCTGTTGCATGGCTACCCCAGCTCATCCCACCAGTTCCGCACGCTGATCCCCCTGCTTGCTCCACACTACCGGGTGATTGCCCCCGACCTGCCCGGTTTCGGTTTCACCCAGGTGCCCGCCGAACGCGACTACGTCTACAGCTTCGACAACCTGGCCAAGACCCTGGGCGCTTTCGTCGAGGCCCTGGGCCTGCAACGCTACGCTCTGTATGTGTTTGACTATGGTGCCCCTACCGGGCTGCGGCTGGCCCTGGCGCATCCGGAACGGGTCACCGCGCTGGTGTCGCAGAACGGCAACGCCTACCTGGAAGGCCTGGGCGATGCCTGGGCGCCCATCCGCGACTACTGGGCCGAGCCCACGGCCGAACACCGCCAGGCCGTGCATGACAACGTGCTGAACCTGGAAGCCACGCGCTGGCAGTACGTGGAAGGCGTGAGCGACCCCGAGCAGATCGCCCCCGAAGGGTATTACCTGGACGCGCTGCTGATGGAACGCCCCGGCAACAAGGAGATTCAGCTGGACCTGTTCTACGACTACCACAACAACCTGACGCTGTACCCGGCGTTCCAGCAGTTCTTCCGCGACACCCAGCTGCCGACGCTGGTGATCTGGGGCAAAGGTGACCCGTTCTTCATTCCGCCAGGCGCCGAGGCCTACCGCCGCGACAACCCCAACGCACACGTCGAACTGCTGGATACCGGGCACTTTGCCCTGGAGACCCATGTGGAGCACATCGCCCAACGCATCATCGACGTACTGGGGCACGCCATCGTCTAGCTTGCATGGGCCTCGGGGTGTGCTAGGTTGGCGCCCCCGACTTTTTCCCCGAGGACCCGTTGCGACCATGAAGTGCATCGAAGGATCTGTCATCTCCCGCGACGGGACGTCCATCGGCTACCAGCGCTGGGGCCAAGGCCCGGCCCTGGTGGTCTGCCATGGCGCGTTCACCCAGGCCAGCGACTGGGCCACGTTCGCCCGGCAACTGGCGGCCAGCCATACCGTGTACCTGTACGACCGCCGCGGCCGCGGCAGCAGCCCTTATGGCGACGCCCCCTATAGCCTGGATGCCGAGCTGGATGACCTGGCGGCGATGGTCGAGCTGGCAGGCGCCGGCACCGCTGTGCTGGGCCACAGCTTCGGTGGCGGCTGTGCCCTGATGCAGGCCCTGCGCGACGGTTTCGACGGCACCCTGGTGCTGTACGAACCCATCAACTCCCTGCCCCGCCCCGCCACCGGCGAACACTACCCGCGGTTGCAGGCCCTGGTGGCTCAGGGTGAGCTGGAAGCAGCCACGGTGCATGCCCTCAAGCACGTGGTACGCATGCCGGCCGCTCAGGTGGAGCAAATGAAGCACATCCCGCTGTGGCCCGCCATGGTCGCCACCGTCCCTGCCTTCGTCAACGAAGCCGCGGCGCTGGACACCATCAAGCCATCGGTGACCGACGCCCGCCAACTCAAGGCCAGACCCTTCCTGCTGGTGGGCGAGATCAGCGAACACGACCCCTGCCTGACCTGCGCCGCCGCCCTGGTGGACCGCCTGCGCGGGCTGACGCTCTACACCCTGCCGCGCCAGGGCCACGCGGCTTACCTCACCGACCCGGTGTTACTGGCACGGGTGGTAACCCGGTGCCTGAACGCTGAGTGACGAGCAGACGGCGGCGTGATGACTACCTGGCCTTGCCTTCGCGAGGTTTGTAGAAAAGGAATTTGCCCGACTCGGCCGTCTTCAGGTACTGCCCCGCCCACTCTGGCTTGACCTGGCGATCATGGAAGTACATGGCCCCGCGGGTACGGTCGGGCAGTTCCTGGTTCAGCGCCTTGCGTGCGACCTCCTTGGCGACGCTATAGCGCTCGGGCTCCTGCACATCATCGGAGCGACCGTCGCACCACCAGGAAAACTGGCAGACTTTCTTGTCGGCGCCCTGCTTCACCACTTCGCACACGGTGCCCGGAAAACCTTCATGGCCCAGCCGGTTGAGCACCACATTGGCCACCGCCGCCATGTCTTCTGCGGTTCCGCCTTTGGCTTCCCAATACAGCGTACGGGCCAGGCAGGTCAGGGCGTCATCCACCGGTTTTTCACCCACAGGGTCCACCGCCTGGGCCTCGGGCTTGCTGATGATCTCGGCCTTGGGCGGCGCCTGAGCGCTGTCCTTGTCCGCGACCTTGTGCTCCAAGACCTCGGCCTTTTCGATAGTGTGCTGCGGATTGGCAGAGGGATCGGCGGCAAGGGCCAGGCCACAGCAACCCACGAATGCCCAGGCTGCGACGAAACGAGAAAAGCGCATGATCGAACCCACCGAGCGAGCCAGAACGCTTCCTGCCTCAGACCGCCGTTTCCCCCCGTGTGCACGGGCGTGACGGGGCTTTATCCTTATTGGTGTGAACACTGTAGCGGACAAACCTTGAGTGCGCTCACCATCGTCGCGGGGTTTGATGGGCACGCGCACGTTACCCGCTGCTGGCAGGCAACCTGAGCTAAAATGGCTCCTTACTTACCTCGTCCTGTCCGGAACACACCGATGACTACCCTCACCTCCCCCGCCCAACAGCGCTCCCGGCTGTTCTGGCTCAAACCCCTGGCCTTCGTGCTGGTGGCCGTGATCGGCCTTTACTACGTGAAGTGGTCGCCCTATTACCTGAAGTCGTTCGTGGCGGCCAGCAACCACAGCATCGGTGGCTCTATCATCGACGACCATGCGCAGGAGCCACTGGCCGCTGCGCTGGCCTATGCCCAGGTGTACTTCCTGGCGATCTGGAAAGCCGCCGTGCTGGGGGTGATTCTCGGTTCGCTGGTGCAGGTGCTGATACCCCGTGACTGGCTGCTGCGTGCCTTTGGCCAGGCCGGCATGGGTTCTACCGTGCGCGGCGGGCTGTTCGCGCTCCCGGGCATGATGTGCAGTTGCTGCGCGGCCCCGGTGGTCGCCGGCCTGCGCCGCCAGCAGGTATCGGTAGGCGCGGCGCTGGCCTTCTGGATGGCCAACCCGGTGCTCAACCCGGCCACCCTGGTGTTCATGGGCTTCGTGCTGGGCTGGGGCTTCACCGCGGTGCGCCTGATTGCGGGGGTCATCCTGGTGGTGGGGGTGTCACTGTATGCCCAGCGCATCTCCCGCCCCGAGGTGTTGCCAGAGCCTGCCGTGGCGGCCGTCGAGCTGGCCAGCGAGCCTGAACAGGGCCCCTGGTTCGGGCGCTGGATGCGGTCGCTGTGGCAACTGTTCTGGACCACCATTCCGATCTACGTGCTGGCCGTGCTGGTGCTGGGCGCCGCGCGGGTGTGGCTGTTCCCCCATGTGGACGGCGCCATGGGCAACAGCTTGCTGTGGCTGATACCGCTGGCCGTGGTGGGCACCCTGTTCGTGATTCCCACGGCGGCGGAAATCCCCATCGTGCAGACCCTCATGACCCTGGGGCTGGGCACCGCGCCCGCCGTGGCGCTGCTGATGACCCTGCCCAGCATCAGCCTGCCGTCGCTGCTGATGCTGCGCAAGTCGTTCGACCGCCGGGTGCTGGTGACGGTGGCGGTGCTGACCATGGTGGTGGGCGTGATCACGGGGCTCATCGGCGCGCTGGTGTTGTAACCATCCCCCCACACAATGGCCGGTCGTGCAGGGGGGGCGGGCATCAGCGGTCGCGCAGGTAGGCCAGCACTTCCTCGCGGCCACCGGCAAACTCGATCCTGGCGCCTTTGGCCTCGCGCTGGTAGGCGTACATCGGGTCGTAGTACTCGTTCAGCAACCCGCTGATCCACGCCCGATGCCCCTCCACCCCGCCGCCGCGGGCCTGCTCGTCCAGGGCGCTGTCCAGCGCCTTGGCCAGGCGCTGGTAGCGCTCCCCTCCCAGCCGTTTGACCAGGCTCGCCAGGCTCTGGCACAAGCGCTCGGCAAACCGGTCGAAACCCTGCTCGACGCCATGCACCTGGACGAACTCCGCACACAGGTCCACCACATAGTCCTTGAGAATACGCTCCACGCGCTCGTCGACGCTGTCCAGCAGCCACACCAATGGTGCCTCCTGCATGCGCCGGTACAGGGACAGGGGCACCGCGCGGCTGCCGATGGCACGCCCTTCGTCTTCCAGCACAAAAGCGTCGATGCCCCGGTCGCGCTTCTTGAGGATATCCGCGGCCAACCGGTTCTCGAAATCGATCTGCCCCGGCTGCGGCGTGGCGTGCTTGCCAAAGCTGGAGCCGCGGTGGTTGGCGTGGCCTTCCAGATCGAGGGCGTTACCCAGGCACGCCAGCACCTCGGTCTTGCCCGAACCGGTCAAGCCACCCACCAGCACGAAATCACAGGCCTGCACGGCCTGCTCGGTCGTGTCCATCAGGCAATGGCGCAGGGCCTTGTAGCCCCCCACCACCCGGGGGTAGTCGATGCCCGCCTCGCTTTTCAACCACTGTTGGGTAATCTGCGAGCGCAGGCCACCGCGGAAGCAGTACAGGTAACCGTCGGGGTGGCGGCGGGTGAAGTCTACCCACGCTTCGATGCGCGCCTGCTTGAGCTCGCCCTGCACCAACCGGTGGCCCAGCTCGATGGCAGCCTGCTGGCCGTGGCGCTTGTAGCAAGTACCCACCTGCTCGCGCTCACTGTCGTTCATCAGCGGCAGGTTGAGGCTGTGGGCGAAGGCGCCCTTCTCGAATTCCACCGGCGCGCGCACATCCATCAGCGGTGTGTCGGCCAGAAACAGCCCACGGTAATCCACGCAATTGTCCCGCATCAGAGGATCTCGACCGCGTGGGCCTGCGGCGCCACGAATTCGCCGATCGGCGCCAGGTCCAGCCCCAGCTCCCTGGCCAGGGCCAGAAATTCGGCCCGGGCCTGGGGCTCGACCGCGATCAACAGGCCGCCGCTGGTCTGCGGGTCGCACAGCAGCAATTTGTGCAGGGCGCTCAAGCGGCCGATACGCTCGCCGTAGCTGTCGAAATTGCGCAGGGTACCGCCCGGCACGCAGCCCTTGTCCAGGTAATACTCGATGTTGGGCAACAGCGGCACCGCCGCCGCATTCAGGCGCGCGGTCAGGCCGCTGCCATCGGCCATTTCCACCAGGTGGCCAAGCAGGCCGAAACCAGTGACGTCGGTCATGGCGGTGACGCCTGCCAGGCGCGCGAAGCGGCTGCCGGGCTTGTTCAGGGTGCACATCTGGTCGCGGGCGACACCGATATCGCCGGTGCGCAGCACGCCCTTCTTTTCCGCCGTGGTCAGCACACCGATGCCCAAAGGTTTGGTCAGGTACAGCTCGCTGCCCAGGGTGGCGGTGTCATTGCGCTTCATGAAACGCTTTTCCACCAGCCCCGTCACCGCCAGGCCGAAAATCGGCTCGGGAGCATCGATGGAATGGCCGCCCGCCAACGTGATGCCCGCCTCGTCACACACTGCGCGGCCGCCGCGAATCACCTCGCGCGCCACCTCGGCCGGCAGCACGTTGACCGGCCAGCCGAGAATGGCGATGGCCATGATCGGGTCACCGCCCATGGCGTAGATATCACTGATGGCATTGGTGGCGGCGATACGGCCAAAGTCGAACGGGTCATCGACGATGGGCATGAAGAAGTCGGTGGTCGACACCACCCCGCGCTCGCCATCGATGCCATACACAGCGGCATCGTCCCGCGAAGCGTTGCCGACCCACAGGTTGGGGTCCAGGTTCTGGGCGCCACTGCCGGCCAGGATCACCTCCAGCACCTTGGGGGAAATCTTGCAGCCACAGCCAGCGCCGTGGCTGTACTGGGTAAGGCGAATCGGTTCACTCATGGACGGGGCCCTCTGGTCAATCGGTACAGTTTATCAGAGGGGCCAGGAAGCCTGCGGGTGCAACGTTTGGTCATTATTTCATCACATCGACTCTGCCCCCGGTTTTGCAGGGGTTCGTCGTTTTATCCACAGAGATACTCACGATTTCCGGGGACAACTTTTTCTACAGGGGCTGGATGGGTGAACAGTGGCTGGGTGGGGCTTCACCGGCGTGGCGCGGACGGCTCCAGCTATGCGCCTGTTTGCAAGCACCCCGCGCCATGGGCACTCAGGCACCTGCATACACAGCTTTCCCCCCTATGTGCCGACCAACCCGCGCATCCATCATTTTAGGCAACCTTGGCCTCGAACTGAGCAACCTTCGCCGTCGTTAAACAGGGACAATTACGCGTAATGGGCAATGAATCTGGCCGTTCAAGCCGTGGTCATCCGTCCGCCAATTACTACCCACAGTGGATGTCGACATTGAAAACAGCATCATTTTTTCAGCCGTTCGAGCTGGCTCCGGGCCTGCCCCTGCGTAACAGGATCGTCATGGCCCCCATGACCACCTGGGCGAGCAATACAGACGGTACGGTCTCGGACGAAGAGATCGCCTATTACCGCCTGCGCGCCAAGGATGTCGGGCTGGTCATCACTGGATGCACACATGTTCACGCCAACGGTGTCGGGTTCACCGGCGAGTTTGCTGCGCATGATGACTCCTTTATCCCTAGCCTCAAAAATCTGGCCGCCGCAGCTAAAAGCGGAGGCGCTCCGGCAATCCTTCAGATCTTCCATGCTGGTGTCAAAACCCGTCCAGACCTTGTCCCGGAGATCGTTGCTGCAAGCGCAGTGACCGGCGACGCCGGGCCATTTGCGCCCGCGATGACGCCACGGGCCATGGACGAAGTCGAGATACTCGACGTCATTCGTTCATTCGGCGAAACCACACGCCGAGCCATCGAAGCTGGCTTCGATGGGGTGGAATTGCACGGCGCACACGGTTTTCTGCTTCAAAACTTCTTGTCACCTCACTTCAACATTCGACAAGATCGTTGGGGCGGCTCGCTGAACGGACGTATGCGGTTCCCGATAGCGATTGTTCAAGAGGTCAATCGTGTGATTGAAGAGCACGCAGATCGTCCATTCGCCCTCGGCTACAGGATCTCGCTGGAAGAGTCGCACGAGGATGGCTTGCGGCTTAATGAATCAATGCAGTTCGTGGACAGGCTGGTCGAGACCGGTATCACCTACCTTCATGCGTCGCTTGGCAACGCGTTGGAGGACCGTCCGATTGGGGATGATGAAGGTCGGACGCTGGTAGACATTGTGTCGGGTCATCTTGGCGCACGCATACCGATGATAGCCGCAGGCCAGATCCGTACGCCTAAAGAGGCAGAGTCGGCTATTGCAGCCGGATTGTCATTAGTGGCCGTGGGACAAGGCTTGGTAATGAATCCTGACTGGCTATTACTCGCGCGAACTCAGCAGGAAGAGCACATTTCTCTAGATATAGCCGCGAGCGAAGTTTCGCGCATTGCCATCCCGCCAAAGCTGTGGAAGGAGATCGAGGGAACAGTGGGATGGTTCAACGTCCGGGCCAGTTGACAAGCGCCACGCCATCAATCGCCTCGATTACATAGCGGCTCAACTCGCAGCAACCGCCCTAAGGGGCGAAGTCCCCAAGGAGAGATCTTCGCCCCGTATGGCCATCACGCCTAAGCGACCTGATGCCCCTCATCCATCAGCTTCTCAAGGCTGATGGGCAAGTCGCGTACCCGTTTCCCGGTCGCGTGATAGACCGCGTTGGCCACGGCAGCGGCCAGGCCTGTCACACCGATCTCCCCCACCCCGCGCGCACCGAACTCGTTGAGGTTGTAGTCGGGATAGTCCAGCAGGATCACATCGATCTCCGGCTGGTCCGCGTGGACGGGAACCACGTACTCGGCGTAGTTGTTGTTCACCGGCATGGCGTTACGCTCGTCGTAGTCGGCGGACTCGAACAGCGCCATACCGATGGCCATGACAATGGCGCCTTCCACCTGGTTACGTGCGGTTTTGGCGTTGATGATCTTGCCCACGTCAATAGCGCTGACCACTCGCGACACTCGCAGCCGAGAAATACCCGGATCCCAGCGGACCTCGACAAAATGGGCACCAAACGAAGCAAAGGCATGTTTTGCCGTATCGGCCATGCCGGTGTGTGCTTCGCCCTCGGCGCTGGCGATTTTCAATCGGTTGAGCACATCGGCGAAACCGAGACTGGCACTGCCATCGTCCAGCCGACCGTTACTCACGTTGATGGCTTCGGGCTTCGCATTGGCAAGCCCGCCCTCCGCTGACGACGCAAAGCTTTTGAGCTGTGTGAGTGCGGCGCGGGTGGCTTCGGCGACCGCAGGCAGCACGCTGGCAGTGATCCACGATCCACCGGAGACAGGAGCAGGTGGGAAAGATGAGTTGCCCAACTCCACCACAATCTTGTCCAGGGGCAACCCCGTGATGTCGCTGACGCATTGCGCGATGACGGTGTAGGTCCCGGTCCCGATATCCTGGGCGCCGCAATACACCTCGGCGCGCCCGTCAGACTTCAGCGATACGCGGGCCTTCGCAGGAGTACGGAAGGCATCCCAGTTGCACTGCGCCATGCCGTAGCCGATAACCTCATGGCCATCGCGCATGCTGCCAATGCCTGGAGTACGCTGGGCCCATCCAAATTTCTCCGCGCCCTGTTCGAGAGCCTCTCGCAGATGATTGCCTGACCACGGCAGGTTCTCCTGGCCGTTTTGCTCTGCCCAATTCAGCTGGCGGAATGCGAGTGGGTCCATGCGGCACTTCTCTGCCAATTCATCGATAGCCGACTCCAACGCGAAAAGGCCAGGCGCTGCACCGGGTGCGCGCATCGATGTGGGGGCGCCTCGATTGACCTGCACCGTCCCGTGGGTGATTTCGACATTGGCGCAGGCGTAGAGACTCGCACTCATCCCGCCACAATTCTCCACGTACTGATCACCGAAGCCAGTGGTGTTGAGCGATTCATGTCGCAGCGAAACCAGCTTGCCGTTGGCATCGGCAGCCAACCGCATTCTTTGTTCGGTTTCAGGACGATGCCCGACCGTTGTGAACATCTGCGCTCGCGGCACGACCAGTTGAACCGGACGCCCCACCACCTTGGCAGCCGCACACGCGGCGACCGAGTGCGGCCATATCCAAAGCTTGCCGCCAAAGCCGGAGCCAATGAACGGCGCCCTGACTTCGACATGTTCAGTCGGCAGGCCGAATACCTGGGCAAGGGTATTACGGTGAACGACCACCGATTGCGTTGCCTCGTAGACGACCAGCCTCCCGCTCTTCCACTCCGCGACGGTGGCATGCATTTCCATCGGATTATGGGTTTCACAGGGAGTGGTATAGGTTGCATCCACCGTCTGCACACCCTGGTCAAACGCTGCGGCAGGGTCCCCTCGTTTATGACCCTTGCCACCATCCGCAGCCGCCCGCTGCTTCAAACCCTGCTTCAAATTGGCGAATGTGGCTGCTCTGGCGTAACTGACCTTGACCTTGAGCGCTGCCTCGCGCGCGTGCTCGAACGTATCCGCGACTACCAGGGCGACAAACTGTCCAGCATACCGAATGACGTTGTCTTCAAAGGGCAGACGTTTCTCATCCGTACGTGATCCCGTCAGCACACCGGACAGCGAGAATGGTACCGGCGACGTGTGAAATGCCTGGGGAAAGTTGCCGTGGTGCAGTATCTCGATCACGCCAGGCGACTGGCGAGCTGCGGTGATATCGAGCGCTTTGATGGAGCCGCTTGCCACAGTGCTGTAGACGCCATAGGCGAAGACCATGCCCTCGGGGTGATGGTCAGCGGCGTACTGCGCACGGCCGGTTACCTTCAGGCGACCATCGATGCGACGCGGGGAGGCCCCCATGATTGAGTCACTCATGCGATAGCTCCTGTGCCGGTTACCATGAGGTTGCGCACGATGGCCTGTTTTGCGAGAGGAATCTTGTAGGCGTTATGTGCGTAGGGCTTTGCCCCTTGCAAAGCGATTGCCGCTGCCTTGGCGAAGTGTTCCGGTGTTGCTGTGGCCCCGCGTAACGCTCGCTCCGCCTCAAGCGCACGCCATGGCTTGGTCCCGACGCCTCCCAGGGCAATACGCGCTTCTCGGATGACCTGGCCATCCATCACCAGTATCACCGCGCTGGAGGCCAGGGCGAATTGGTAGGAAGCGCGGTCGCGCAACTTCAGGTAGCCCGACTTGCTGTTCCCCAGCGGGGCGTTCAGGGTCAGATGGGTGATCAGCTCGTCAGGGCCCAGCGCATGCTCTTTCCAGGGGGTGCTGCCGGGTAACAGGTGGAAATCCAGAAAGTCGATCTCACGCTTGCCCGAGGGCCCTTGCACTTCGACCGTGGCACCGATGGCGGCCATCGCGACGCACATATCGGAGGGGTGAGTCGCGATGCATTGGTCGCTGGTACCGAGCACCGCATGGACGCTGCGGTTATGACCACCAATGGCCGCACAGCCCGAACCTGGAACGCGTTTATTGCAGGCAGAAACACCGTCGCGAAAATAGTTGCACCGCACGCGCTGCATCACATTGCCGGCAGTGGTTGCCTTGTTGCGTAATTGAGTCGTAGCGCCGGAAAGAAGCGCCTGAGAGAGCACCGCGTACTGCTCTCTGATTCGCGGGTGATGAGCCAGCTGAGTATTGGTGACCATCGCGCCAATACGAGTGCGGCCATCACTCAGGGTTTCGACCTGATTCAAGGCGAGCGTGTGTACATCCACGACACGATCCGGCTGCATGATGTCCAGCTTCACCAAATCAAGCAGCGTTGTACCACCGGCCAGGAATGCCGTCGCCTCGGTACGGGCGTGCGTCGAAATCGCCTGCTCAGTGCTGGTAGCGCGAGTATATTCCAAGGCTCTCATCAGCTGGCTCCTTGTATTTTGCTTCGGGCATCCTGCACAGCGGCAAGGATGTTCTTGTAGGCCCCACAACGGCAGATGTTCCCGCTCATGGCCTCCCGCACGCTGGCATCATCGGCACCGATGTTCGGGTCTTTGATGATCGCGGCGGCTGTCATCATTTGACCGGAAGTGCAATAACCGCACTGAAATGCATCGTGGGCCCAAAAGGCTTCCTGGATAGGGTGCAGTTGCCCATCGTGCTCAAGGCCTTCGATGGTGGTGATCTCATCCCCCTGATGCATGGCGGCCAGCGAGAGGCAGCTGTTCACCGCAATGCCGTTGATGTGCAATGTGCAGGCGCCACATTGGCCATGGTCACAGCCTTTCTTGGTGCCCGTCAGCTTGAGCCGATCCCTCAGCACGTCCAACAGAACTGCATTGCCAGGAACATTCAGCGTGTGCGGCTGCCCGTTCACCTTCAACGTAATGCGCTGCTCGCCCTTGGCCAGCGGCTTTTCGCTGTCATCGACAGGCGCTTCCAACTGGGCCGCCTGGGCCCATACCGGCGCGGTAGCGGCGGCCATACCGGAAATGCCGATGGTTCGAAGAAAATGACGGCGCGAAGGGGTTGTCAGCTCGGTGAGCAGTTGACCAGGGCTGTCTGAGTCTGGACTGTTTTTTCCGGTCGGTTCGGTCATGGTAGGGTCCTCATTGGCTTCTTATGGTTCAGATCACGGTGCTGACATCCATAGGGCGGTGTATGTCGAGAAGCACGTCTGGCCCCTGACCTCGCCCGTTTTTTCAAGCTGCCAACTTGCACTGACATCCAACCCGAAAGCCGTCGTCAGCGTGTTTTCTACTGCAAACGCATTCGCTTGATATCCCGTTGCGGCGGCTCGCCGAAGAGACGGCTGTATTCACGGCTGAATTGGGACGAGCTTTCATACCCCACCAGCCCTCCCGCACTGCTGGCATCGACCTTCTCGCTCAGCATCAACTGCCGCGCCGCTTGCAAGCGAAGTTGCTTCTGATACTGCAAAGGGCTCATGCCCGTCACCGAGCGAAAATGCTGACGAAAAGTCGAAGGACTCATGTGGGCCGTGGCAGCGAGATCGTCCATACGTAACGTCTGGCAGAAATTAAGCTTAAGCCAGGCAATCGCTTTGGCAATGTGCTGGCTGGGGGAACCGACGCTGACGACGTGAAGCATTTGCGGCCCATGCGCACCCAGCAGCAGCCTGATGATGATTTCTTCCGTGACCAACGGTGCAATTGAATTGATCAACGCTGGCTCGTCGAGCAGTGCGACCAGGCGCTCGAGCGCTCCTAGCACGCCGGCATCCAGGTCATTCACGGTCACAGGTTTGAACCCGTCATCCTTGATTCGTTGCGAGAGTTGGAGACGCTCGGCAATCTGTACAACCGTGCGGCTATCGAACGTCAGCATCATTCCGAGAAACGGCTGGGCAACGCTGGCCTGGATTACATTCGAAATCACCGGAAGATCAACGCTCGTCACCATCGACTGGCCAGGTGAGTAAGTCACTACTTCTTCCCCGACAACCACCTGCTTGCGCCCTTGCAGGGTCAACCCCACCCCCAAGCCGTAAATGCAATGCAGCGGCATGGTCTGCTTATGGCGCCGATGCAGGCTCAGGCCAGGAATCGCCGTCTCGACATCACCATCGGTTCGCGCAAATTGGCTCACTGCATCGGCGAGCTTGCGAGTATTGGTGCCAATCAGCGCACCCGAGGTGCTCTGAGCCAGAGAGACTTCGTTGGATGCAACCTTAAAGTGGGCCACGGTTTACTCCATTGCTGACGCGGACTATATCGGCCATGAGGGGCTAGGCGTTTGCAGCGGCGGCTTTACTCCCCAGACTCAGGCCAATCGGGGCATTGATGCGGGCAAGCGACCCCGGGCCCGCGCGGTGCCGAGCCACATGCCGGTCGGGCGCGACAGCCCCGACTATGACCTTGAGTATGCATCCGGAAAGGCGAAAGCGATTGCCCATAAAGAGCGCGTTATTGCCTATTTCGACGAGGCGGTGCTATTCCGCATAGTTGTAACCTCGTGTTGCAGAGAGAGGGGGTTGCTCGAATCGACAATAAAATCAGCCTGAACGGAGTACGGAATGCAAGGTTTCAACGCAGCATGGCCGAGTGGGGATGCCTTTCATACAGAGCCTAGAAGAGCTTGATGGGTACGGTGGTCACCAGACGCCATTCATCAGGACGCGCCTATAACCCCGGCGCCTCCCCAGCCTGGCCGATGGCGCGCTACTTCACCTGCGCCGTCAGCGCCTCACCAATCGCATAAAACTGCCCACCTGCGATGTAATGCAGGCTTCTGAGGGCCGGCTGCGCGCGGTCAAAATGCCAATGCCCATCCTCGAACACCTGCGGGTTCGCCCACGCCCCCACGACTTCACCGACGAACAGGTCGTAGGCGTCTTCGATATGCGCCTCGGGAATACGACGGCACACCAGCCACGCCGAGCAGCCCTGGACCAGCGGCACGTCATGGCCCGGGGCATCAAACAGCTGGGCGCCGGCGTGGGCGAGTTTGTCGGCATCGTCGGCAAGGCTGGTGGTGCCCAGGTCGTAGGTCAGCTGCAACTGGGCAACGTTCGGCACCTGCAGGGCGAAGTAGCCGCTGGCAGTGATCAGAGCGCGGGTGGCGGCTATCTTGTCGATGACCACGGTGACTTTGGGCGGGCTGAAATCCAGGCCACAGGCCCAGGCGGCTGCCATGACATTCTCGACCCCGTCATGGCGGGCAGACACCAGAACGGTGGGGCCGTGGTTGACCAGCCTGTAGGACTTCTCCAGGGGAACCGCGACGATCTGCCCGGCTGCAAGTGCCTCGTTGAAATCCAAGAACGGTGGGGATGGCATCGCCTGGCTCCTTCTTACCCGGTGCAGGGCGCGCACGGCGCGCCCATGGTGAACACGGCGCTTGCGTGGGCAAGCAGCGAGGGGTAAGCGTATCGGTTATGGCCGTGAGATGAAATACGGGGTTGCCGATGTTCAGCGTCCCCCGAATGCCTGCTTATACACCGGCCAATCGACATTCCCGCCACTGAGCACCACAGCCACCCGTTTCCCGGCCATGGCGTCACGCTCTTGCATCAACGCCGCCAGGGCGCCGGCGCCCGCACCTTCCGCCAGGTTGTGGGTGTCGGTGTAGTACACCGCCATGGCCTCGGCGATCTGCGCCTCGCTGACCGCGACGATGCGCGCCGCGCCTTGGGCATACACCTCGAACGCCTCGGACACGGGCCGGCGCACCGCCATGCCATCGGCCAGGGTATCGGCCGTGGCGCTCTCCTGTAACCGGCCGCTGTCGAAGGACCACTTCGCTGCTGGCGCCCGCTCGGCCACCACACCGATCACCTGGGTGCTCAAACCCAGCGCATCGCGGGCGGCGATGACCGCGCACACTCCCGAACCACAGCCCATGGGCACGTAGACGGCATCCAGGTCGGGCACTGCGCTGAGCAGTTCCAACGCGTAGCTGGCCACGCCCTTGACCAGTTCCGGGTGGTACGGTGGCACCAGGTACAGCCCTTGTTCCCGCGCCAGACGCGCGGCTTCCTCACGGGCTTCGTCGAAGTCGCGGCCGTGCTCCACCAGCTCGGCGCCGAAGGCGCGCATGGCGGCGTTCTTTTCCCGCGAGTTGCCCAGCGGTACCACGATCAGCGCCCTCACAGCATGGGCCCGCGCCGCCAGCGCCAGGCTCTGGCCGTGGTTGCCACGGGTGGCGGACACGATACCGCGAAGCTGCGGGTGGGTCTGGACCAGCCAGTGCAGGAACGTGATGCCACCGCGCACCTTGAACGCACCGGTGGGGGTATGGTTCTCGTGCTTGACCCACACCGTGCAGCCCAGGCGTTCAGCCAGCAGTGGCCAGGCATACTGGGGCGTGGCCGGCATCACCTGGTACACCTGGCGGGCAGCGTTGTCGAGGTCGTCGCGGGTCAAGCCATGCATGGTGCGGTCTCCTGGGTTTTCGCTCAGTCTAGGGAGCAGCAGGCGGCCGGGGCTTTCAGAAAACCGACCTGACGTTGACCACCGTGATTGCGTACCATGGTGGGCATGGATCACTCAGCGCACCTGCCACCTGCCACCGAACCGGTTCGCCGCGCCGAGGCCGGGCCGTGGGCGATCGAATTGCTGCCTGGTGCGCCGTATGAAGCCCGCTACGTGGCCAGCGAAGCAGCGATCGGCTTCGCCTTCGATAGCCAGCGCGGGGTGCATGCCATTGGCAGTGACCGGGTAGTGCCCTTCCAGGCCACCGCCAATGGCCTGGCGTTCGTACCAGCGGGGTGCGACGTGTACTCCGCTTCGGCCCATGGCGGCGAATACCTGCGCCTGACCCGCATTGATGGCCTGCCGCTGCGGGGTGAGCAGGCTTACAACAACCGAGTCGACCGTGCGGCCATGAACCTGGCCCGACGCTTGCGCAGCGCGTTGCTGCAGGGCGCGGCAGACGCCGACTGGGAAGGCTGGGCGCTGCAGTTGGCACAACGGGCGAGCGCTGGGCAAGGAGCACCGGGTACCGAGGGTGGCTCCATGACCAGCCGACGCCTGGCGATGCTTGACGATTTCATCGACGCCGGGCTCGACGCTGCGCTCAGCGTGCAGGCCATGGCCGCGCTGCTGGGGCTGTCCGAGGGGCATTTCATGCGCGCGTTCAAGCAGGCCACCGGCAGTAGCCCGCACAGTTACCTGATCGACCGCCGCCTGGCCCGGGCCAGGGCGCTGGTATGCGGTTCGCGCGAGCGCCTGGCCGACATCGCCCCTGCCTGCGGCTTCGCTTCCCAGGCGCACATGGCTACGCTGTTCCGCCAACGCCTGGGCGTCAGCCCGCGGGCACTGCGTGAATAACCCGGCTCACCCGCGCTGGGGCAGCGCCTGGTAAAGCTGCTGCACCGCCGCCTGGCCATAGCGCCGTTCCAGTTGGCGGACGATGAAATGCCCACGGGCCATGTCCTGGAAATGGTCGATGAAGGCCAAATTGATCAGCGCTCCACCCACCGCGCCAATCGCCGGTATGGCCTGGGCCGCGGCTTTCTCGCTGACCTGCACGCTGAAACGCTGGGCGATGGCGGCCACCAGCTTGACGATGGAGCCGTCGGACAGCGATTTGGCCAAGGCGGCGCGCACGGCATAGTAGCCGGTTTCGGAGTCGTCATCGCCGGCGGACCGCCCGCCCAGGGCGAACACCGCCAAGCAGGCCCTCTTGGCTTCGTCGGTGTCCACATGTTCACCATGGGCGCGGGCGATATCGGCAATGGAGCGCAGCATGATCGAGGTCGACAGGGGCAATTCCACCCCCAGCCCGGTGAAGCCGAAGAAGCCCCCTACCCCGCCACTGACTGCGATCCCTGCCTTGTGCCAGCGGTTCGAGGCTGCCACCCCCGGCGCGTCCTTGAGGGTGAAGACCGCCGCTTCCACTGCCTTGAGCAACGCTGACTGGGTAATGCCGGCGATGCGCGAGGTCAGGCTTCTGGGCAGGCGCGCCAACGCGCCCTCGATGGGCATGCCGATGACGTTGGTCACCTTGGCCACGAAGCCGGGGTTCTCCAGCAGGTTCTTTGCCAGTTGCAGTTGCTGGCGGTCTTCGTCGGGGATGCTCATGGTTCGCTACTCGTCGGGGCCGTGATCACAGGGGTACTCTTGCGACATCACGCGGGGCCGTTTGTGCCGCTTGTCGCGGTGCATCAGGCCGCGCGCGACCGGGAAGTCAAAAAACCTGTGGCACCTTGACCTTCCCCTTGTGGCAAGGTCTACCCTTTACCCTTTTACCAGCAGGAGCACTTCCATGACCCGACTCTTGAGCTTCATCCTGGCCGCTGGCCTGTGCAGCGCCGCCTACGCCGCCGACACCACCGAGGCCATGAAAGCCGAATACCAGCATGCCGCCCACGGCATGTCCGCCGACATGAACATGGGCAGTACCAGCGACAACCCCGACGTGCTGTTCGTGCAAGGCATGCTGCCGCACCACCAAGGCGCGGTAGACATGGCCAAGACTGAACTGAAGTACGGCAAGGACCCGGAAATCCGCAAACTCGCCGAAGGCATCATCAAGGCCCAGGATGCCGAGATCGCGCAGATGAAAGCCTGGCTCGCCAAGCAGCCCAAGTAAGCCAGCGGTAGCGGACCTGGCCGTGCCGGGATGCATGCGGTGTGCCTGATGCAACGCAGCGCCTGGGACGCGGCCCGGTCCGCGGGTGGGTCACGCCGCCAGGGTAGCGCCGCCGTCGACCACCAGGTCTTGCAGGGTCACATGGCTGGCCAGGTCCGAGGCCAGGAACAGCACCACGTTGGCGATTTCATCCGCGGTGGCGATCTTGCGCAGGGGGATGCCGAGTTTGTGATGCTCCGGCAAGCCGGCGACCAGGCGGTCGAAACCCTGGGGGCCGCCGACCATGTCACGCAGCATCGGGGTGTCGGTGGAGCCCGGCGATACCAGGTTGCAGCGCACACCGTAGGCCGACAGCTCCAGGCCAATGCAGTTGTTCAACGACACCATGGCCGCCTTGGACGCGCAGTACGCAGCCATCTGCATGCGCGGCACGTGCGCGGCGTTGGACGCGATACTGACCACCGCGCCCTTGCCCTGGGCCTTGAACACCGGCACCAGTTGGCGGAACAGGTAGAACGGGCCCGAGACGTTGACGTCGAAGCAGGCCTGCCAATCGGCGACTGACAGCTCGTCACTGTTGCCCAGGCGCAGTATGCCCGCGCCATTGACCAGCACGTCGATACGCGGGTGCTGGCCGAGGATTTCCTGGCAGACCTGCTCGACGGCGTGGGCGTCGGTAACGTCCAGTTGCACAGTCTTGAACGGGTACTCGGCTTCATTGAAGGCACGGTCGAAACCGAGCACTTCGGCACCCGCGGCCTGGAAGCGCAAAGCCACCTGCAAACCGATACCTTGCCCGGCACCGGTGACCCACACGCATTTGTTGCTGAAATCCAGCGTATTCATGAATAAAACTCGCCAAAGGCCGCCCTGCCCGGGCGGCTGAAAAAAGGGATCAGCGTTTGCTCGACAGCACGGCCAGCCAACCAGCCAGCGTTGGCTTGGCGGCCAGGTCGGCGAAGCTGACGTCCAGGCCCTCGCGCTGCCAGTTGCCGATCAGGGTCATGACCTGCACCGAGTCCAGGCCGAAGTCCATCAGGTTGTCGTCCGGCTCAGGCTCGCCGTCGTCGGCGTCCAGGAACGGCTGGACCTGGGCCAGCAGCCATGCCAGGTCCAACGGTGCCTTGGCCGAAGCGCCGATGATGGCCTGGTTGGCGATCACGTAACCGCTGCGGGTGGCCACGTAGCGCAGGGCCATGCGGTGCTCTTCTTCAGAGAAGTCTGCCAGGGCATCACCGACGAAGAATGGCTGGATATCACGCATGAAGGCTTCGGTGGCGCTGACCATGCAGCCGATATGGGCGTATACGCCGCAGACGATCAACTGGTCGCGGCCACCTTCCTTGATCATTTGCTCCAGGGGCGAACGGATGAAGGCGCTATAGCGCCATTTCACCAGCACGGTGTCCTGGGGCTCGGGGCGCAGCGGTGCTACCACTTGCTGTACCTGGCGGCTGGCAGTGGTCAGGCCGGGGCCCCACATGTCGTTGAGCAGTGCGCGGTCCTGGGGGCTCTGTTCGGACGGCTGGGCCGTGTACACCACGGGCACGCCATGGGCGTGGCACCAGGCACGCAGGGCGACGATGTTGTCTACCAGCTGTTTGACCAGCGGGCTGCCTTCACCGTAGAAATCCAGGAAGTATTCCTGCATGTCGTGGATCAGCAGCACGGCGCGGGAAGGGTCCAGGTTCCAGGACACCTTGTTGGCCGGGAAGCTGTCCGGGGTGGGCATGGGGTAGCTGGCGAGTTTCGGGATAGCCATGGAAAAGCCTTATGCGTTGGTGAAGGCAGTGCGCAAGGTGTCGCGCAGTTGCTTTTTGTTGATCTTGCCCACGGCCGTCAGCGGCAGCTCGGCCATGAACTGGAAGCGGTCGGGCAGCTTGTAGTCAGCCACGCCCTGGGCACGCAGGTATTTGCGCAGGTCCGACGGTTTCAGCGCGGCGTCGCTGGCCACCACACAGGCGCAGCTTTTCTCGCCCATCAATTCGTCAGGGATGGCCACCAGGGCCACGTGGGTGACGGCCGGGTGGTGCAGTAGCAGGTTCTCGACTTCTTCGGCGGCGATCTTTTCACCGCCGCGGTTGATCACGTCTTTCACCCGCCCTACCACTTTCAGGTAACCGTCGGCGTCCTGCTGAACCACGTCACCGGAGTAGTAGAAACCTTCGGCATCGAACACCTGGGCGTTCTGCTCGGGGGCCAGGTAGTAGCCACGGAAGGTGTAGGGGCCACGGGTGGCGAGCATGCCCGGCTCACCCAAGGGCACGGCACGGCCCTCTTCATCCAGCACGCGGATCTCGTCGTCGGCGCTCATCGGGCAGCCCTGGGTGGTGAACACCCGGTCGCGGTCGTCGTCCAGACGGGTGTAGTTGACCAGCCCCTCGGCCATGCCGAACACCTGTTGCAGCCGGCAGCCCAGTTCTTCGGGCACCCGGCGCGCCAAGGCTTCGGAGAAGTTCGCACCGCCCACTTGCAGCACCTTCAGGCTCGCCAGGCGCTGGCGATGTTCCGGCGCGGCGCGCAGCCACAAGGCCACGGCCGGCGGTACCAGGGGTACCCAGTCAATGGCGTGGCGCTCGATCAGCGCGAAGCAATTGAGCGGCTCAGGGTCGGCGGCCATCACCACGCAGCCACCGGCGATGAACACGCCCAGGGCGCCAGGGGAGCTCATGGTGTAGTTGTGGGGCGCCGGCAACGCGCACAGGAACCGCGTGGCCGGAGTCAGCCCGCACAGTTCGACGCTGCGCCGCAGGCTGTAGTAGTAATCGTTGTGGGTACGGGGGATCAGCTTCGGGGTGCCGGTGCTGCCACCGGACAGTTGGAAGAAAGCCACCTCACCGCCCGCGGTCGGCGTAGCGCCGAAGGGCACGGGGCGCGGTTGCAGGCAGTCCTGCAGGCTCAGCACATTGGCGCCCGCTTCGCCGTCCAGCACCACGGTGGCCAACGTCGGGGCAACATCACGTAGTTCAGCCAGGAAGTTCTCATTGGCGAACAGGCCATGGCGGCGGGAGGCGATCAACAGGCGCGGCTGGATCTGCCGGGCATAGGCCAGCATCTCCTGGCGCTGATGGCTGAACAATGCGTTGACCGGCACCACGCCCAGCTTCAACAGGGCAAAGAAGCTGACGTAGAACTCGGCGACGTTGGGCAGTTGCACCAGGGCCGTGTCATGACGGCGCAGGCCGGCCGAGTGCAGGTGCGCGGCCAGGTGGCTGGACTGGCGGTCCAGCTCGGCGTAACTCAGGCTGCGCTCGCCGCAGATGATCGCCGGGGCCTCGGGACGCGCCTGCACCTGGTCAGCGAGGATGTCGGTCATCGGGCGGTCGAGCCAGTAGCCCTGGGCGCGGTAATGGGCCGCCAGGTCATCGGGCCAGGCAGTGAAAGCGATACTCATCAGGCACCTACCTTGGCGTCAAGGCCACAGGCGGCCAGCATGGTGCCAAGCTTGGCCTGGGTTTCCTTCCATTCCGACTCGGGGCACGAAGCCTCGACAATGCCAGCGCCGGCGAACAGGCGAATACGGTCGTGGTGCACCGTACCGCAGCGAATGGTCACTACCCATTCACCGTTGCCATGGCTGTCGCACCAACCGACCATCCCGGCGAACAGACCACGGTCGGCGGGTTCGCACAGGTCGATGAGCTTGCGCGCCAATTGCGTCGGGGCGCCGCACACGGCGGGTGTGGGGTGTATCTGGCAAGCCAGTTGCAGCACGGACGTCTGCGGGTCACGCAGCGTGCCTTCCAAGGCCGTGGACAGGTGCCACATGGCTGCCGTGCTCAACAGCGACGGGCCCGCGGGCACGTCCAGTGCGCGGCACACAGGCTCAAGCACGTGGCGAATGTCGTCGATCACCAGGCGGTGTTCGTACTGGTCTTTCTCGGACACCAGCAGAGCCTCACCCACTTCACGGTCTTCGGTGGCATCGGCACGGCGCTTGGCCGAGCCGGCCAGCGGGTTGGTGAACACCTGATCGCCCTGCTTGCGCACCAACAACTCGGGGCTGACCCCGATCAGTTCGCCGCCGTCGGCCATGGGCACCCGGAAGTGATAGCCGGAGCGGTTCTGCGCGGCCAGGTTGGCGAGGATCTGCTCGACATCGGCCGGCTCGGCCAACTGTACTTCCAGCTGGCGTGACAGCACCGCCTTGCGAATGCTGCTGGTGCGGAAGTTGGCGATGGCCTGGGTAACCGCCGCCTTGAAGCCGGCTTCATCGGGAATGCTGCGCTGGGCATGCACCTGGGGGCGATGGGCCTGGCCCTGGCCAGCGTCTGCCAGCGGCGCTTCGCTCCATGAATGTTCACGGGGTACGTACAGGCACGAGGGCTGATGGGTGTCGAAAGGAATGGCGCCCATCACGATGGGGTTGTCGATACCGGCGCGACGCGCTTGCTCAAGGGCGGCGCCCACTTCGGCCAGGAAAGTGCTGGAGCTGACGCCACCATTGCCGGCGGGGGTGGTGATGCGGGTGAAGATGCCCTGGGCACGCAGGCTGCGCGGGCCAGTGCGGAAAAGGAATTGAGCCGGCTGGGCGCTGGTGTCAGCAGTGCGGTATCGCTCGTGTTCCTTTTGGTGTGTCGTCATGACGTCGCCTCATGTAAATGAATGAGAATTGCTATCAATAACGTTCAGGTTATGGATAGCGATTCCACTTGTCAACGCGACGTCGCCCGCAGGCCAATGGCCACTCCTCAGCGCTTCAGCGTTGGTACAGTCACTGTCAATGTGCCACAGGTGATCCTCGTGCCCCGGCGGGACCGGGCGCCGCTCGGTAAAAGTGCACCGTCATGCTTGCCCCAAGGTGCAGTGATCGCTTCCCAGGCCGCGCCCGGTCCCACTGAGCAATGCCCGGCTCACTGCAAATATGTAACATTAATGTTACCGGCTCACACACACTTCTGCTTGCAGACCTGCAGCCCATTGATAAAAATGGGAATTATTCTCTCTCAGGGACGTTACCTGCCATGACCCTTCGCCTGCCCTTCCCTTCCCTGCGCGCCGGCCTGTGCCTGTTGGCCGCCTGCCTCCCGTTGCTGGCCCAGGCCGACGCCAGCTGGCCACGCACCGTCAGCGGTGAACACGGCAGCGTGGTCCTGGACCATGCGCCCAAGCGCATTGTGTCCACCAGCGTGACCCTGACCGGCGCGTTGCTGGCCATTGATGCTCCCGTGGTGGCCAGCGGCGCCACCGTGCCCAACAACCGCGTCGCCGACGACCAGGGTTACCTGCGCCAATGGGGCGCCATCGCCAAGGCGCGCAATGTACAGCGCCTGTACATCGGCGAGGCCAATGCCGAATCGGTGGCCATGGCCGCACCCGACCTGATCCTGATCAGTGCCACCGGTGGCGACTCGGCCATGGCGCTGTATGACCAGCTGTCGGCCATCGCCCCGACCCTGGTGGTCAACTATGACGACAAGAGTTGGCAAGACGTGGAGCGACTGCTGGGCCAGGCGACTGGCCATGAAGGCCAGGCCCAGGCACTGATCAAGGCCTTCGCCGACCGCCAGGCCCAGGTGCGCAAGGACCTGACCCTGCCGCCCCAGCCGGTATCGGCGTTCGTCTACAACCCGGCAGCGCGCCAGGCCAACGTGTGGACCCGTGAATCGTCCCAAGGCCAATTGCTGGAACAACTGGGCTTCCAGTTGGCCAGCCCGTCACCGGCCGTGGCCAGCAACCAGACCATGGGCAAGCGCAAGGACATCATCCAGGCCGGCGGCGAGCACATGGCGGATGCGCTGACCGGGCAGACCTTCCTGATGTTCGCCGCCGAGCCGGCCGACACCCAGGCCGTGCTGGGCAACACCCTGCTGGCCCACCTGCCGGCCGTGGGCAGCCAACGCGTATACGCGCTGGGCGCCGACACCTTCCGCCTGGACTACTACAGCGCCAGCCACTTGCTGGACCGCCTGCAGGCACAGTTCGGCAAGCCCGGCACTCAGGCGCCAGCCGCCACCGCGTCGAACTGAACATGACGCAGCTGGCGCATGGTCAGCGCCAGCACCAGCCCCACGGCGACCGCCGCCAGGCCGAAGGCCATGGCAGCGGGCGCCGGCAACAACCATGAGCCCAAGCCCCCCAGCAGCGCTGCGCCCAGCGCATCGCCGCTGACGTTCTGCGCGGTCCACAGGCCATTGACCCGCCCCAGCAAGTGGTCGGGGGTCTGGGCCTGGATCAGGGCGTACTGCAACAGCGCATTCACCGCACTCAGGTAGCCGAAACCGGCCAGGCACAGCAGCGCCAGCCAGAACGCCGGCATCACGCTGAACAGGGCGATGGCAGCGAAGGCCAGGACCGCGCTCGCGATCATCCGCTGTCCAGGCCGCGGCGTTGCCGCCAGGCGCCCACTGGTGATGGCACCGATGGCCGCGCCCAGGGGCGTGGCGGCATACATGAAGCCCAGTTGCATGGCGTTCAGGTGCCAGTCGCTGCCCAGCGCCGGGTACAGCACACGCACCGCGCTGGCCAGGGTCAGCCCCCCCCCAATCAACGCCACGGTGCCCACCACGCGGTTCTGGAACAGAAAGCCGATACCGGTGACCAGTGCGCGCAGCGGGTGCTCACGGGGTACCGGTGGCGGCGGCAGGCTGGGCAAGCGCAGTAACAACAGCACGGTGACCAGCGTGCCCAGGGCCGCCAGGCCGTAGTTCCAGGCCACGCCACCGAAGGCGATCAGCAGCCCGCCCAGCAGCGGCGACAGGATCGAGCCAAGGCGCACGGTGAGCATGCTGATGGCCCCCGCCTGCACCATATGCTCGCGGCCCACCAGGGCAGGCGTGGCGGCCAGCAGTGCGGTGACGCCGATGGCGCCGAAAAAGCCGTCCCACAGCGCCAGGCCGTAGATGGCCAGCAACGAGGGTTGCGGCAACAGCGCGTTGAGGCACAGCCCCACAAAGGCCACGCCACAGGTGGAGCGCGCCAGCAGGATCAGTCGACGGCGCTCGTGCCGGTCAGCCAGTACGCCGCCCAGCATCAAGCCGACGAACATGCCGGTGCCGGCTAGAGTCACCGCCAGCCCCACCTGAATCGGCGAATGGGTCAGGGCCTGGATCTGCACCGGCATGGCGATGGCCAAGAGGCCCAGGGAAATCAGCGAGATCAGCCGCGCCAGGAACACCGCGCGAAATGCGGGGTGACTTTTGAGCAGGCTCAGGTTGATAAATACAGATGGTCTAGCCATGGGTCCCTCGTGGCAATTGGGCAGTGCGCCACGATAGGCACGCTACCTATCGGGCGGCCCGCATGATAGCATTCGCTAATCGAGTGCATAAAAGAATGCTTCGTATTTGTATCGATACACAGCCAGGCGAGAAATGATGTTCGCACCCACCCGGCGCTGCCAGCCATGAGCTTCCCGTTGCGGTTGATGACCGCCGCCCTGGCCTTGTTGGCCGCCATTCTCGCCAGCCTGCAGGTGGGCGCCCACTACGCGCCCCTCTCCCAGGTGTTCGACGCCCTCGGTGGCCACTGCACCAGCCCCGATTGCATCATCATCACCGACGCGCGCTTGCCCCGTACCCTGGCCGGGCTGCTGGCCGGCGCTGCCCTCGGGGTAGCCGGGGCGCTGATGCAGACCCTGACCCGCAACCCCCTGGCCGACCCGGGCATTCTGGGCATCAATGCCGGCGCCAGCTTTGCCCTGGTGGCAGGCATGAGCTGGCTGGGGGTCAATGGCCCTGACCAGTACGTGGTGTGCGCGGTGGTCGGCGCGCTGCTGGCCAACCTGCTGGTGACCCTCAGCGGCTTCACCGGTGGCGGGCGTATCAGCCCCATGCGCCTGACCCTGATGGGCGTGGCCCTGACGGCGGTGCTGGAAGGCATCAGCTCGGGCATTACCCTGCTCAACCCGCTGGTGTTCGACCAGGTCCGCTACTGGCAGGCCGGGTCGCTGGACGTACGCAACCTTGAACTCATCAAGGCTGCCGCGTGGCCCATCGGTCTCGGCGTGCTGCTGGCCCTGGCCCTGAGCCGCGCCCTGGACAGCCTGGGGATGGGCCTGGACATGGCCGCGGCACTCGGCACGCGGGTGTTGCGCACGCAGTTGCTAGGGTTGCTGGCCATTACCCTGCTGTGTGGCTCGGCCACCGCCGCGGTCGGCCCGATCGCCTTCGTGGGCCTGATGATGCCGCACCTGGCGCGCTGGCTGGCGGGCCCCGGCCATGGCCGGCAATTGCCCTTCATTCTGTTGCTGACCCCTGCCCTGCTGTTGCTGGCCGACAGCCTGGGCCGGGTGATCGCCGTCAGCGAAATGCGTGTATCGGTGATGACCGCCTTCATTGGCGCGCCGGTGCTGATTGTCCTTGCCCGGCGCCAACGCCTGGGAGGGCAGTGATGAACACCCTGCGCGAGCACCGCCCAGTCACGACTGCGACCGCGCTGGCCCTGCTGTGCCTGGCGCTGGGTACCTGGGCCCTGGCCAGCGGCAGCCTGACCCTGGGCCTGGGCCAGGTCATGGACGCGTTGCGCGGCGCTGGCCCCCAGGGCACGCAACTGGTCGTGCTGCAATGGCGCCTGCCCAGGGTGGCCACCGCGCTGGTGCTGGGCGCGGCACTGGGGGTCAGCGGTGCGATCTTCCAGTCACTGATGCGCAACCCCCTGGGCAGCCCCGATATCATGGGCTTCAACACGGGCGCCTACAGTGGCGTGCTGGTGGCGCTGGTGCTGTTTCCGGGCAACACGCTGGGTACCGCCTCCGCCGCATTGCTCGGCGGCCTGATCACAGCGCTGGCGGTGTATCGGCTGGCCTGGTGCAATGGCATCAGCACCTTGAGGCTGATCATCGTGGCGCTGGGGGTACGTGCCTTGCTGGTGTCATTCAACACCTGGGTGCTGGTCAATGGCTCGCTGGAAGCCACGTTGTCGGCTGGCCTGTGGAATGCTGGCAGCCTCAACGGCATGACCTGGGCCAAGGCCGTGCCGGCGCTGCTATGCATTGCCGTGGCACTGGTGGCCAGCCTGGCCCTGAGCCTGCGCCTGCGCCTGCTGGAAATGGGCGATGACACGGCCAGCGCCCTGGGCGTGCCGGTGGAGCGTTCGCGCCTGGTGTTGCTGATGCTGGGCGTGGTGCTCACCGCTGCCGCCACCGCCATTGCCGGGCCCATCAGTTTCGTGGCCCTTGCGGCGCCACAGATCGCCCGGCGCATAAGCCCCAGCCAGCGCCTGGCACTGCCCATGGCGGCGCTCACCGGCGCACTGCTGCTGATGGCCGCCGACCTGGCCGCGCAACGGCTGTTCCTGCCCTATCAACTGCACGTCGGGCTGATCACCGTCAGCCTGGGCGGGCTTTACCTGATTGGCCTTCTGATTCGGGAAACACGCAAGCGATGAGCGCCCTGCCTGTACCTTCGCGCCTGTGGGCCGAGCAATTGACCCTGGGCTACGACGACAAGATCGTCGCCCGCGACCTGTCGGTGCACATTCCCGACGGTGAACTGACGGTGATCATCGGCCCCAACGCCTGCGGCAAGTCGACCTTGCTGCGCACCCTGAGCCGGCTGCTGCAGCCCAGTGCCGGCCAGGTATGGCTGGACGGCCAGGCCATCAGCCGCTACCCCACCAAGGAAGTAGCCCGGCGCCTGAGCCTGCTGCCGCAAAGCTCCACGGCACCGGCTGATATTCTGGTGCGCGACCTGGTAGCGCGCGGCCGTTACCCTCATCAGGGGCTGTTCAGCCGCTGGCATGCCGACGATGAACGCGCCGTGCAGCAAGCCATGACGGCCACCGGGGTAGCCCAGCTGGCGGACAAACCCGTGGACACCCTGTCCGGCGGCCAGCGCCAGCGTGTGTGGATCGCCATGGTGCTGGCCCAGGAAACCCCTTTGGTGCTGATGGACGAGCCCACCACCTGGCTAGACATCGCCCACCAGATCGACCTGCTGGAACTGATGCGCGAGTTGAACCGAGACCGTGGGCACACCCTGGTGGTGGTATTGCACGACCTCAACCATGCGTGTCGCTATGCCACGCACCTGATCGCCATGCGCGACGGCAAGGTACTCGCCAGCGGCGCACCGAAGGACATCGTCACCCCGGCGCTGATTCAGGCCGTGTACGGCCTGGCGTGCGTCATCATCGAAGACCCGGTAGCGGGTACCCCGATGATTGTGCCGGTGGGGCGGTGAAGGTGAGGTCGAGCCCTTGAGGCGGTTTCAAGGCGGTCGAGGCAATCTCACAGACATAGCTGGCCCGAAACAGATGTAGGAGCGGGCTTGCTCGCGAAGCGCCGCGCGGGCGGCGCGCGGTCTCAAGAGCGCTGGAAACCTTGAGGCATGCACCTGGCGGCCTTGATACGGTTTCAAGCCGGAAAAACAAGGCGGTCGAGGCAATCCCACAGACATAACTGGCCCGAAACAGATGTCGGAGCAGAGCTTGCTCGCGAAGCGCCGCGCGGGCGGCGCACGGTCTCGAGGGCGCCAGAAGCATCAAGCCATGCACCTGGCGGCCCTAACCCGATCCCAAGGCGAACAACCAAGGCGGACCAGGCAATGGCACAGACATAACTGGCCCGAAACAAACGTAGGAGCAGAGCTTGCTCGCGAAGCGCCGCGCGGGCGGCGCACGGTCTCAAGGGCGCTACAACACCATCGACTAGCGCTTGGTGGCCATGATGAGATCTCCGGTGGGGCCCTAAAAGCCTGTCATGAAACCGCATCATGGCCTCTAGGTGCATGGCTTGGGTTTCTCCAGCGCCCTTGAGACCGCGCGCCGCCCGCGCGGCGCTTCGCGAGCAAGCTCTGCTCCTACATCTGTTTCGGGCCAGTTATGTCTGTGGGATTGCCTCGACCGCCCTGTTTTTCCGGCTTGAAACCGTATCAAGGCCGCCAGGTGCATGGCTCAAGGTTTCCAGCGCCCTTGAGACCGTGCGCCGCCCGCGCGGCGCTTCGCGAGCAAGCCCGCTCCTACATCTGTTTCGGGCCAGTTATGTCTGTGCCATTGCCTGGTCCGCCTTGTTTTTTCGGCTTGGAACCGTATCAAGGCTGCCAGGTGAATGGCTTGGGTTTCTCCAGCGCCCTTGAGACCGTGCGCCGCCCGCGCGGCGCTTCGCGAGCAAGCTCTGCTACAACGTTTGTTTCGGGCCAGTTATGTCTGTGCCATTGCCTCGACCACCTGGTTTTTCCACCTTGAAATCTCGTCGCTGCAGCGAAAAGCCCTTTTCTTGAGAAATTTCCTACATCCACCCCACCCTCTGCTCCGCCACCCTCCCGAACTTGCGCCGTTCGTTCAAGCCCGACAGGCCCTGAATCCCCGACCCTGTCCCTTTCCCAAGGAGTTGCCCATGCGCACGTTCTTTGCCTGGCTGTATGCCCCGCTGTTCTTCTTCGGTTTCCTCGCCGCCGGTGTCTGGCTGGTGGCTGACGGCCTGCCAGTGCCGCTGTTGTTGGCGCTGCTGGCCTTTGCCGTCATGGTCTCGACCCTCGCCGAACGCTACCTGCCCTACCACCCCACCTGGAATACCAGCCACCAGGACGAACCCCGCGACCTGGCGCATGCGCTGGTCAACGAGGGCATCAATGGCCTGGGGGTGATCACTATTCCGCTGCTGGCCTGGCTGCTGCCCAGCCCAGGGCTGTGGCCCAGCCACTGGCCATTGTGGCTGCAATTGGCGGTGGCGCTGCCCATCGCGGACCTGGGCATTACCCTGGTGCACTACGCCAGCCACCGCTCGCCCCTGCTGTGGCGCCTGCACAGCGTTCATCACAGCGTGAAACGCATGTATGGCTTCAACGGTTTGATGAAACACCCCCTGCACCAGACGCTGGAAGCGCTGGGCGGCGTGCTGCCGCTGTTGTTGCTGGGGCTGTCGCCCTCGCTGGCGGCGCTGCTGGGGTTCGCGGTGGGGATTCAGTTGCTGCTGCAGCACAGCAACGTCGACATGCGCATCGGCGGGTTGCGCCATGTGTTTGCATGGGCGCCGGTGCACCGCCTGCACCACCTGAAATATGGGCGTGTGGGTGATGTGAACTTCGCGCTCTTCTTCAGCTTCTGGGACCGGCTGCTGGGCACTGCCCTGCATTTGCCAGACTATCGCCTGGGCGATGATGTGGGCATCGGCGACCGGCCGGATTATCCGGTGGGGTATGTGGCGCAGTGCCTGGAGCCGTTCAAGCCCCAGGCGAAAAGCGCACCCGCGACCGTTCCCCATGCACTGACCCTGGCCTTGGAAAACCGCCACCCGTAATGGGGGGTTCCCTGGCCTGAGGTAAAACACTCACCTGTCCCTGCAACAGCACATCGCCAGCCTGCCGCGAACTTCCTGGGCGCCCCCGAGTCGGTATTGATAGCCCATTGCGCCCAGGACTTTACCCTTATGTCCACCCCTCACCCACACCCGCAACCCGAACAGGCCGCGGCGGTACGCACCCTGCGGATTCTGACGGTCAACACCCACAAGGGCTTCAGCCCCTTGAACCGTACATTCGTGCTTCCCGAGCTGCGCGACGCCGTGCGGGCGGTGTCGGCCGACGTGGTGTTCCTGCAGGAAGTGCTGGGCATGCACCGCCTGCACGGCCAGCGCTTCGCCAACTGGTCCGACGTGCCGCAATACGAGTTCCTTGCCGACAGCATGTGGCCGGTGTTCGCCTACGGGCGCAATGCGGTGTACCCGGAAGGTGAGCACGGCAACGCGTTGCTGTCGAAATTCCCCATCCTGCGCCACGAAAACCTGGATGTCAGCGTCAGCGGTACCGAGCAGCGCGGCCTGCTGCATTCGGTGCTGCAGGTACCCGGCCACCGGGAAGTCCATACCATCTGCGTGCACCTGGGCCTGGGCGAACGCCAGCGCCAGCAGCAGTTGCAGTTGCTGTGCGGGCTGCTGGACAGCCTGCCCATCGATGCACCGGTGATTGTCGCCGGCGACTTCAATGACTGGCGCAAGCGCGCCGACGAAGTGCTGGCCGCCTGCGACATGAAGGAAGTGTTCGCCCACACCTACGGCGCCGTGGCCCGCACCTTTCCGGCGCGCCTGCCACTGTTGTGCCTGGACCGTGTGTACCTGCGCAATGCCACCGCCATTACCCCGAAGGTACTGGCGCGCAAACCCTGGTCGCACCTGTCCGACCATGTACCGCTGGCCGTGGAGGTGCGCTTGTGAACGGCCCATGGCGTGAGGACAACGCCGTGCAACTGCTGATCAATGGCGAGGCATTTTTCGACAGCGTGTTCCAGGCCATCGAGATGTCGCGCGAGGAAGTCTTGATCGAGACCTTCATCCTGTTCGAGGACCAGGTCGGCCGGCGTCTGCAGCAGGCCCTGATCGGCGCGGCCCGGCGCGGTGTGCGGGTCGAGGTGTTGGTGGACGGCTACGGCACCGCCGACCTGGGTGCGCAGTTTCTGCGCGAACTGGTGGAAGCCGGCGTTCACTTGCAGGCTTTCGACCCGCGCCCGCGGCTGCTGGGGATGCGCACCAACCTGTTTCGCCGCCTGCATCGCAAGATCGTGGTGGTGGACGGTGAAACCGGTTTTATCGGCGGCATCAACTACAGCGCTGACCACCTGCTGACGTCTGGCCCCATGGCCAAGCAGGATTATGCTGTCAAACTCCAGGGGCCGATCGTCGCCGACCTGCACCAGGCCACCCTGACCCTGCTCGACGACACCAGCCCCCTGCGCCGCCAGGCGCGGCCATGGCTGACCCCGCGCCAGCCACTGGCCGCCGACAGCCGCCGGGCACGCCTGCGCCTGTTGATCCGCGATAACCAGGCACACCGAGACGACATCGAGCGCCAGTACCTGCAAGCGATCAACCAGGCCAGCCAGCGCATCATCATTGCCAACGCCTATTTCTTCCCCGGCTACCGCCTGCTGCGCGAGCTGCGCAATGCCGCGCGCCGGGGCGTGGCCGTGACCCTGATTCTGCAGGGCATGCCCGACATGCCGCTGGTGCGGCTGTGTTCGCGCCTGCTGTACAACTACCTGCTGCGCGACGGCGTGCAGATTCGCGAATACACCCAGCGGCCACTGCATGGCAAGGTCGCGGTGGTGGACGAGCAGTGGAGCACCGTGGGCTCCAGCAACCTCGACCCACTGAGCCTGTCGCTGAACCTGGAAGCCAACGTGGTGATCGACGACCGCGACTTCAACCAGCGCTTGCATGACCACCTGACGGAGCTGGCCCAGGGGCACTGCAAGACGGTGACCCTGCAGCGGGTGCTGCGCGGGTACTGGTGGCGGGCGCCGCTGATTTTCCTGACCTTCCACTTTCTGCGGCATTTCCCCGCCCTGGTCGGCATGTTTCCCGCCCATTCACCCAAACTCGCGCCCCTGGGCCCGGTCGTGCCGGAGCCGGTGGAATCGGCACAGGAGGGCCTGTGACCCGCCACCCTACCCTGTGGAAATGGCTACGCCGGGGCTTCAACGCGCTGTTCCTGATTCTGGTGCCGGTGTTGCTGGTGATGCTGGTGCGCAACCTGGATTGGCAGGAAGTGCTGCACGCACTGCGCGCCTACTCCTGGCCACTGCTGATGGGCGGCGCTGGCGTCGCGGCGCTCAGCTATCTGGTGTTTGCCAGTTACGACCTGTTGTCGCGCCGCTACACGGGCCATCGGGTGCCTGTCAGCCAGGTGATGACCCTGGCCGTCACCTGTTACGCCTTCAACCTCAACCTCAGCTCGTGGGTCGGCGGCATCGCCCTGCGCTACCGGCTGTATGGCAAGCTGGGCCTGGACGTGCCCACCGTCACCAAGATCCTCAGCCTGGGGCTGGTGACCAATTGGCTGGGTTACCTGCTGGTAGGCGGCGCGCTGTTTGCCGCCGGCCTGCCGGACCTGCCCGACAGCGTCAAGATGGGCCAGGGCGGGCTGCGCCTGATCGGGGCGGCGATGCTGGTGGCCGGGGCGGCTTACCTGCTGGCCTGCGCGTTCGCCAAGCGCCGTACCTGGCACGTGCGCCAGCAGAGCATCACCTTGCCCGGCATACGCCTGGCCGTGGCGCAGGCGTTGCTGGGGGCCGTGAACTGGTCACTCATGGCGGCGCTGATCTTCATACTGTTGCCGGCCAAGGTGGGCTACCCCACGGTGCTGGCGGTGCTGCTGATCAGTAGTATCGCCGGGGTCATCACCCATATTCCCGCGGGGTTGGGTGTGCTGGAAACGGTGTTCATGACGCTGCTGCAGGGCCAATACGGCAAAGGCACATTGATTGCCGCCCTGCTGGCCTACCGGGTGCTGTATTTTCTGTTGCCCCTGCTGGTGGCTTGCGGCCTGTACCTGTACCTGGAAAAACGGGTAGCCAAGGTGGATACGGTACGGCACCAGGGTATTGCAGATACACCCCATGACGCCTGACGCGGCCTGACGGCCGCTGCTCCCCCTGTGCGGGTCACTCGTCCAACAAACTGCGCACCCGCTCCGTCAGCGCCTGCAAGGTGAACGGCTTGACCAGCAGGCGCATGCCCGGCTCCAGTTGCGAGCGCTGCACCAGCACCTGCTCGGCATACCCGGTGATGAACAGTACCTTCAGGCCCGGCCGTATGCGCGCGGCGGCATCCGCCACCTGCCGCCCGTTCAGGCCACCCGGCAGGCCGACGTCGGTGATCAGCAGGTCTACTTCGCCGGTCATCTGCAACAGCGCCAGGCCAGAAACGCCGTCACCGGCCTGATGCACCTGGTAACCCATTTCCTCCAGTTGCTCGGCGACCAGCGTGCGCAGCGTTACCTCATCGTCGATCAGCACCACGCTTTCCCCCAGCCGGGCCGGGCGCGCCACAGGGTTGGCGTCGGCACTGACCTGGGCCTGCACCAGGCCCAGGTGCCGCGGCAAGTACAGGCGCACGGCCGTGCCCTGCCCCGGTGCCGACTCGATGCGCACCCGCCCTCCCGACTGGCGGGCAAAGCCATAGACCATCGACAGCCCCAGCCCCGTGCCCTGGCCGATAGGCTTGGTGGTGAAGAAGGGGTCGAAGGCCCGCTCGATCACCTCGGGGCTCATGCCGGTGCCCGTGTCGACCACGCTCAGGCACAGGTACTGGCCCGGCGGCAGGTCATCGTCGGCCAGCGCCGGTGCCGGTTGTTCATGGTGGTGAACCTGCAATGCCAGGTGGCCGCCATCCGGCATGGCGTCCCGCGCGTTGATGCACAGGTTGAGCAGCGTGCTTTCCAACTGGTTGGCGTCCACCAGCACGGTCCACACGGCGGCCTGGGGCTGCCAGTCCAGCACCACCGTGGGGCCCAGGGTCTGACGGATCAGGTCACGCAGTTCGTCCACCAGTTGCACCACGTCGGTGGGGCGCGGGTCGAGGGTCTGGCGCCGGGCGAATGCCAACAGCCGGTGGGTCAGCGTCGCCGCGCGCGTGGCGGCGCCATGGGCGGCGTCCAGGTAGCGGTCCAGTTCGCCGAAACGTTGCTGGGCCACGCGCCGGCGCAGCAGTTCCAGGCTGCCGGTGATACCCGTCAGCAGGTTGTTGAAGTCATGCGCCAGGCCACCGGTCAACTGCCCCACTGCTTCCATCTTCTGGCTGTGGCGCAGCAGTTCCTCGGCCTGGCGCAGGGCTTCGGCGCGCTCACGCTCCTGGGTAACGTCACGGCCCACGGCATTGAAGAAGCCGTCGCCGGGTACCGCGGCCCAGTTGATCCAGCGGTAGTCACCCTGGCTGTCGCGCAGCCGGCAATTCATGTCCTGTACCGCTTCCCCCAAGGCCAGCCGCGCCGCCGCGGCCAGCACCGTGCCGCGATCATCGACGTGCACCAGTTCCAACACGCTGTTGCCGCGCAAACGGCCAGGCTGCCAGCCGAGCACTTGCTCCCAGGCGGGGTTGATGGCGACGATCTTCAAGTCCGGTTCGGCGATCAGGATAATGTCCGAAGACAATTCCCATAGGCGATTGCGGTCCGCGGTGCGCTCGGCCACCTGGCGTTCGAAGCTGGCGGCCAACTCGTCGGTCTGGCGCTGGGTAAGAACGCTGCGGGTGGTTTCCACCACCGTGTCGAGAAACCCCACGACCTGCCCATGCTCATTGCGCACCGGACTATAGGAAAACGTGAACCAGGCCTGCTCCGGGTAGCCATTGCGGTCGAGGGTGAGCGGGAAGTCTTCGATGAAGGTCGACTCGCCCGCCAGTGCTCGCGCGGCGATCGGGCCTATGCTGGGCCAGGCATCGCTCCAGATATCACCGAACGAACGGCCCAGCGCGTGCGGCTTGCGGCCCAGTATCGGCACAAAGGCATCGTTGTAGATGGCCACCATTCCCGGGCCCCAGACCAGGCAGCTGGGAAAGGCGTTGGCCAACACCAGTTGCACCGAGACCCGCAAGGCCTGTGACCACTGATCCATGGGGCCCAGCGCTGTGGCGGCCCAATCGAACCGCCGCACCTGTTCGCTCATTCCGCCCTGGTCAGGTAGAAAGGCGTATTCCGGCACTTCCTGCATGTGCTCACTCTTGAATTCATTCGCGACGCAGAATAGCCCTTCGAGGCCGTGCTGCGCCAGCGCTGGCGGTCAGCGCGCTACCATTGCAGCTTGTAGCCCACGCCGTAGATGGACTGGATCGGGTCCTGGCCGGGTGCTGCCTGCTCCAGCTTGCGCCGCAGGTTCTTGACGTGGCTGTCGACAGTACGGTCAGTGACCACCCGGTGGTCGCTGTACAGGCGGTCGATCAACTGGTCGCGGGAAAACACCCGGCCCGGGTGCTCGTTCAGGGTCTTGAGCAGGCGAAACTCCACCGGCGTGAGGTCCAGCTCCACCTGGTTGAAGCGGGCTTTCCAGGCCTGTTCGTCCAAGTGCAAACCGGCCTCGCCCTCAGGGCGTGGCCGGCGCCGCAGGATGGCGCGGGCGCGGGCCACTACTTCCCGCGGGCTGAACGGCTTGCAGATGTAATCGTCGGCGCCCAGGTCCAGGCCGAGCAGGCGGTCGATCTCCTCGACGCGGGCTGTGATCATCATGACTGGCACGTCGCTGAAGGTGCGCAGCTCCCGGCATATCTCCAGGCCGTCGCGGCCCGGCAGCATCAGGTCCAGCAGGATCAGGTCCGGCATAGCGGCGCGCACCGCCGGCAACACCGCCAGGCCATCGCCCAGGCACAGCACTTCATGGCCTGCGGCACACAGGTAGTCACGCAGCAGGGCTGCCAGCTTGGGCTCGTCCTCGACCACCAGGATGCGTGCCGATTTGTCTTCAGTCATCATGCGTTCTCCAGCGGCAATTCAATGGCCAGCCACAGCCCACCCAGGGGCGACGCCTTGGCTTGAAGCGTACCACCGTGGGCCTCGACGATCGCATGGCTGATGGCCAGGCCCAGGCCCGCACCGCCACTAGCACGGTTGCGCGAGGCTTCGCCACGGAAGAAGCGTTCGAACAGGCGGGGCAGGAATTGGGCGCTGACGCCGGGCGCGGTGTCCATGAAGTCCAGGTGCACCCGGGCGCCGTCGGTGAGGGCACTGACCCGCAACTGGCCGCCACCATGGGTGTAGCGCAGGCTGTTTTCCAGCAGGTTGTTGAACAGTTGCTGCAGGCGGCCCTGATCGGCAAACACCCGTATCGGCCCACGATGGGCGTGCAGGTCCAGACGCAGGTCATGGCTGGCGAAGCGTTCACGGAACATGGCCACCGCCTGGTTGAGGGTGTCGACCACATCCACCGACTCCTTGCGGTACGACAGCGCGCCCACGTCGGCCAGGGACAGCTCGTACAGGTCGTTGACCAGCTTGCCGAGCATGCCCACTTCACCCAACAGTGACTGCAGGGAATCGGCGTCCAGCTTGCGCACGCCGTCTTCCAGCGCCTCAAGTTCGCCGCGCAGCACTGACAAGGGTGTGCGCAGCTCATGGGAGACATCGGCCATGAACTCGCGGCGCATGCGCTCATTGCGCTCCAGGGTCCAGGCCAACTGGTTGAAGTCCCGCGCCAGTTGCCCGACTTCGTCGTCACTGCTCACCGCCACCCGCTCACTGTAAGTGCCGGCCGCCAAGCGGTGGGTGGCCGCCGCCACCTCCCGCACGGGGCCCAGTAGCCGGCGCGACACCCACCAGACAATCAGCGCGGCCAGGGCCAAGGCCGCGAGCGCGACGATCAGGCCCGACACCAACTGGCCGCGGATGAAGCGCTCGCCGCCGGTCTCGGTGACACTCTGCAACGGCGTGGTGGCCAGCCAGCCCACGGTGCGGCCATCGACCACGATGGGCAGGCGCAGGGCGTCTTCGCTGACATCGGCATAGCCCATCACCGGCTGGTAGTCGGCATCCAGCAGGCTGATACGGAACACCGCGCCGGTCAGGTCAGACACCGGTGTCACGCGCACTTCGTCGTCCACGGTCACGGCATCGGGCCGTATCAGCTGGAACCAGGCGTGGGGGTCATGGCGCACGAACTCCCAACTGCGGTGTTCGCGGTAGGCGGCCACGAAGCGCGGCTGCACATCGCGGGTGCGTTGTTCAGCCAACTCGTTGATGTAACCCAGGAAGCCACGGGTGAAGCTCAAGCCATTGGCAAACGCGGTGGCCAGCATCACCAGGATCAGGGTGCTCATCAGGGCCAGGAACAGTTTGGTCGACAGACGGGTTTTCATGGGGGGCGGTACGCGTGGCGCTAAAGGGTGTATTAACGCGCCGGGCGGGAGGGGGGTGCAAGGTGTGGCGGGGAAAATTCAAGATTGCTGCACATTTGGACGGCCTTGCGCAGGCTCACCTGGGGCAGGGTGTTGGGGATCGAGCGCCGCGCGGGCGGCGCTCGATTTAGAGGGCGCTGGGAAACCGAAGCCAGCCCCCCCTCGCTACATCACGCTTTCAACGAAGCCATGTCGATCACGAAGCGGTACTTCACATCGCCAACGATCATGCGCTCATACGCAGCGTTGATGTTCTGGATATCCAGCATCTCGATGTCGCAGGAAATGCCGTGCTCGGCGCAGAAGTCCAGGACTTCCTGGGTTTCGGCGACACCACCGATCAGCGAGCCGGCCAGTACGCGACGTTGCAGTACCAGGTTGGCAGCGTGCACCGGTGGCGAGATCGGCTCGATCAGGCCAACCAGAATGTGCACGCCGTCGAAGGTCAGGGTCTGCAGGTAGGGGTTGAGGTCGTGCTGCACCGGAATGGTGTCCAGCAGGAAGTCAAAGTGCCCTGCCGCCGCGGCCATCTGCTCGGCATCGGTGGAGACGATGACGTGGTCGGCGCCCTGCTTGCGCGCTTCGCCGGCCTTGGCGGCCGAGCGGGTGAACACGGTCACTTCAGCACCCAGGGCCTTGGCCAGCTTGATACCCATGTGGCCCAGGCCACCCATGCCCAGGATGCCAACCTTGTGCCCAGGGCCCACGCCGTGGTGCTTGAGCGGCGAGTAGGTGGTGATACCGGCGCACAGGATAGGCGCGGCAGCGGCCAGGTCCATGCCTTCGGGGATGCGCACCACGAACTCTTCGCGTACCACGATGTGGTCGGAGTAACCGCCCATGGTGTTGGTACCGTCGATACGGTCGGGCGTGGCGTAGGTCATGGTCGGGCCTTCCTGGCAGTACTGCTCCAGGTCCTTGCGGCAGGCGGCGCACTGCTGGCACGAGTCGACCATGCAGCCCACGCCCACCAGGTCACCGACCTTGTAGTTGCGCACGGCGGGGCCAACGGCGGTGACCTTGCCGACGATCTCGTGGCCTGGCATCAGCGGGTACACCGCGATGCCCCATTCGTTGCGGGCCTGGTGGATGTCGGAGTGGCACACGCCGCAGTACAGGATGTCGATGCTGACGTCGTTGGCGCGCGGGTCGCGGCGCTCGAAGGCCAGGGGGGCCAGGGGCGAAGTGGGGGTCAGTGCGGCGTAACCCAGAGCTTTGGACATGCGGTACCTCATTGGTTGAAACAGGGCCTGAGCCCGTAAAGCGGCGGCATTCTCCGGGTTTAGGGCCCTGGCGGCCATGGGAAATCCTGCGCGATGCATGCCTATTCCTCCGACGGTCGCCAACGCCGGGCAGAAATTTGCGATCATGGCCGCCTGATACGTTTGCCTCACGGAATTCTTCATGTCCCCCACTTGCCACCTGGACGCCAATGCGCGTCTGGTGTCCCTGCTCGAACCCCTGGCCCACAGCGATGGCTTCCTGCCTACCGCCATCGACGGCCTGCGCGTGGTCAGTTCCCACGGCACCTCCGCGCGCTGCCCGCAGATCTACGACCCCAGCCTGATGATCATTGCCCAAGGCAGCAAGATCGCCTACCTGGGCGACCGCTCGCTGGAATACGGCGCCGGGCATTACCTGGTACAGGCCCTGCCCGTGCCCTTCCAATACGAAACCTTTGCTACCCAAGCGTTGCCGCTGCTGGGGGTGAGCATCCCCATCGACCGCCTGGTGCTGGGTGAGCTGGTGCTGGCCATGGGGCCTGGCGACCATCAACCGCAGACGCCCTCCTCCATGGTCAGCGCCGAGTTGGACGAAGACATGCGCTGCTCCGTGGAGCGGCTGCTGGAGTGCCTGCACGACCCGCAATGCTGCCGTATCCTGGGCCCCTCGCGGCTGCGCGAAGTGCTGTTCGCCGCCTTGCGCGGCCCCCAGGGCAACGTGCTGCGGGCATTGGTGGAACAACAAAGCCACTTCGCCCGCATCGCCGGCGCCCTGACCTGGTTGCACAGCCATTACGCCCAACCTTTGCAAGTGGATGAATTGGCGCGCCGCGCGAACATGAGTGCCTCGACCTTTCACGAGCACTTCAAGCGCGCCACCCTGGCATCGCCCATTCAGTACCTGAAGCAGCTGCGGCTGATCAAGGCACAATCGATGCTGGTGGCCGAGGGGTTGAGTGTCAGCCAGGTGGCACACCGGGTCGGTTACCAGAGCAGCTCCCAGTTCAGCCGCGAGTACAAGCGCTATTTCGCCCGCAGCCCGGCCCAGGAACGCCTGCCGCGGGAAGCGAGCCTGGTGTCGTAGAGACGACCGGTAGCTGGAAAAAGGCAGGTATCCGAGAAAGCAAGCTGCCGTATCGCACAAAGCCTGAGGAAGCGGACTACAAAACCGCGCCAAAGGCCCCCCTATAGTGAAGCTCTCGATTACAGGCTCACAAGGACGTGCACATGCCTCTTATCTCTTTCACTGCCGATGGCTTGCGAGCATTGCTGGCCGCTTTCATCATCGGCCTGCTTCCGGTGGTCAGCGGGCTGCTGGTGCTGCGCTGGCAGGTCGACCGCAACCTGCGTGACGAAGTGCGGCATACCACCGCCGAAGCCATTCGCCAACTGGACCTGATCATCGCCCAGGCCGGCCAGAGCGCCGAGCGGCTGCTGCCTTTGGCGGGCAAGCCGTGCAATAGCGTTCTGCAACGGGTGCGCCAGGAAGTCACCATCGAGCCCTTCGTGCGCTCAGCCAACCTGGTGCGCAACAACCAGGCCTACTGCAGTTCGTATTACGGTGCTTACCAGCGGCCGGTCAGCGAACAGGAGTACTTCAACGGGCACCTGCTGCTGCGCGCCAGCAACCCCGTCACGCCGGATGAAGCTTCACTGGTGTACCGCGTGTACAACCACCCGCATGGGGTACGCACGGTCGTCGATGGCCGCACGCTGGCGAGCGCGCTGCGCTTGATCGAAGGCGATATGGTGTTGGTGCTGCAGGTGGGTGAGGCCTTCCTGTGGAGTGACAGCAGCGTGCGGGGTGGCGATATTCCCGACCACCCCGAGCATCACACCTTGCTGACGTCCAAGGAATTCGGCTACCAGGTACACGGCGGCTTCGGCACCGGCTACAGCTTGGCCTACCTGAAGCGGCAGGCACTCGCCACGCTGGGCGGGCTGTTGCTGCTGGGGGTCGCCACCGGTGGCATCTGCCATTGGCTGTACCGCCGCCGCAAGACCTGAACCCCGTGGTGCGAACGCCACGGGGTAGCGCGGGTCAGACTTGACTGGTATCGGTGTTCAGCACCCCGCGCTGAACCTGATCACGCTCGATCGACTCGAACAGCGCCTTGAAGTTGCCTTCACCGAAGCCGTCGTCGCCCTTGCGCTGAATGAACTCGAAGAACACCGGCCCCATGAGCGTCTGGGAAAAGATCTGCAGCAACAGACGCGGGTCACCGGCCTGGGTTGAACCATCGAGCAGGATGCCCCGGGCGCGCAGTTCCTCCACCGGTTCACCATGGCCCGGCACGCGCCCCTCCAGCATCTGGTAATAGGTGTCGGGCGGCGCGGTCATGAAGCGCATGCCGATGGCTTTGAGTGCGTCCCAGGTCTTGACCAGGTCGTCGGTGAGGAACGCCACGTGCTGGATGCCTTCACCGTTGAACTGCATCAGGAACTCCTCGATCTGCCCCGCGCCCCTGGACGACTCCTCGTTGAGCGGAATGCGGATCATGCCATCCGGCGCGGTCATGGCCTTGGAGGTCAGGCCGGTGTATTCGCCCTTGATGTCGAAGTAGCGGATTTCACGGAAGTTGAACAGCTTCTCGTAGAACCCGGCCCAGTAGGCCATGCGCCCCCGGTAGACGTTGTGGGTCAGGTGGTCGATGATCTTCAGGCCCGCCCCCACCGGGTTGCGGTCAACCCCGGGCAGCCAGTTGAAGTCGATGTCATAGATGGAACTGCCCTCGCCGAACCGGTCGATGAGGTACAGCGGCGCGCCACCGATGCCTTTGATGGCGGGCAGGTTGAGCTCCATGGGGCCGGTGGGAATTTCCACCGGCTGCGCACCACGCTCCAGGGCCAAGGCGTAGGCCTTGTGGGCATTGGCCACGCGAAACGCCATGCCGCACACGGACGGGCCGTGCTCGGCGGCGAAATACGAGGCCAGGCTGTGGGGTTCGTTATTGAGGATCAGGTTGATGCCACCCTGGCGGTACAGGTGCACATCCTTGGAACGGTGCTCCGCGACCTTGGTAAAGCCCATGATCTGAAAGATCGGCTCCAGGGTATTGGGCGTAGGCGAGGCGAACTCGATGAATTCGAAGCCCATGAGGCCCATGGGATTGTCAAAGATATCGGCCATGATTGGCTCCTTGGCAGTGCATGAATGAAACGAAATGTCGTTCGGTCAAGCGCTTGCCAAAGGGGGTGCGCAGGAAATACCGCGCACGCTGCGAGCGAGAAAGTCGCCCATGATCAGTTTGAACCCGAGTCGCTTCATTATGGACCCTTTCCCCGCCGGATTATTCTTGTATGCGTAAACTGATTCTACAACGCGTAATTGCTTTTGTCCTCCCCTGCTTCTCCATTCACCGGCGTCGCGCATTGTGTCGGGAAGTACCGGGCAAATCGGCGAATCTTGCCTATGGTTGAAGCTGACGCGTCCACAACAGGTGCCTTGCCATGGAAATCGAAACGCTTTTTGCCGACCTGCACAGCCTGCCCAGCATCCCCAAGGTGGCCCAGGACCTGATCCATCAGTTCGACAGTCCATCCACCAGCCTGGAAAGCGTGGCTCGCAATATCGAGAAAGACCCGGTGATCGCCGCCAAGATCCTGCGGCTGGCCAACTCCGCGCGTTTTCGCGGCGCCCGTGAGTCGGCGAGCATCGAGGACGCGGCGCTGCGCCTGGGCTTCAATACCTTGCGCACCCTGGTATTGGCCTCGGCCGTGACCGGCGCGTTCAAGGCCAGCGCCAATTTCGACCTCAAGGGCTTCTGGCTCAAGAGCTTCCAGGTGGCCGGCATCTGCCGGCTGCTGGCCAAGCAAGCCGGCGCCGACGCCGAAACCGCCTTCACCTGCGGGGTCATGCACAACATCGGCGAGCTGCTGATCCAGACCGGCGCGCCCATGGTCGCGGCGCAGATCAACCACGCCCACAAGGCCGGCAACGCGGGGCGGGCGGCCAGTGAAACCTTGCACCTGGGCTTTGGTTACCCGGAAGTGGGCGCCGAGCTGGCGCGCCGCTGGCAGTTGCCCAGGTCCATCCAGGACGCCATTGCCTTTCAGGCGCGACCTGTGCAGGCACCGCCGCCCGGTGAGTTGCCCCGCCTGGTGGCCCAGGCGATCGCCATCTCCGATGCCCTGCAGGCCAGCGACGGCGACACCGAGGCTGCCCGCGAGACAGTCAGTGGGCCCTTGCTCGAAGGCGTCGACCTGGAGGCCCTGTTCACCGCCCTGCCGGCGGTGCTGGAAGCGGACAAGGCGTTTGCCGAGTTGTTAACCTGAGCCAGGGTCCGCAGGCTGCCTGCCCCTGTGGGGCAGGAGCGCGCAGGCCTTACCGTCAACGACGGAATGTTTTGCGCAACCGGCAGTCAGAGATCCTGTAGACCTCAATCACCGGGAGTACAGGATGAAGATCACGACATGGACCGCGATGGCGGTTATTGTGGCCAGTCTGAGTGGCGCGGCAGGGTTGGCCCAGGCTGCCGAGCAGGCCGAACCGACGGTGCAGATCCCTGGTACCGATTCGGGCCAGTTCAAGGAAGGCGACAAGATTCCCGACCATTACCGCCGCCCCAACGAAGAGGTCAAGGACTGGAAACGTCATGGCCTGAGCGCCCCCGAAGAAGGCAAGAGCCACTGGATTCTCGTCAACCACCGTTATGTGCTGGTGCAACTGAGCAACAGCGTCATCGAGAAGATCGTTCCCGCGAAGAAATGATCGGCCATGCCCCGTTCACGGCCCAGTGCCGTGAACCCGGGCTTTTTCCCAGGCAACAAAAAACCCGCCGAAGCGGGTTTTCTTCAAGACCATCCAACTCCTTGTCGGCAGCCCTCCGGGCCAATGGTCGATCGTCCTTGATCCCACTGCACTCCTGTGCAGCAGTTGATGGATCCAATTGTAGGGATCCCATCAGGGTAGGTCTAGAGGAGATTCCCGCCAGCGCGTGTAAGCATTTACTTACAACGCAGGGAGTCCTGAATAGGATTGGACGCTAACGATTCACTTCCTTAACCTTGCCGGCCTGTCTGACGCCAAGGTTCAAGCCCCCCATGTCTTCCGTGCTCAACGTGCTGTTGCCCATTTTCGCCCTGATCCTGGTCGGGTTCGTGTGCCGACGCACCCACCGCCTGGGGCCCACCGCCGCCTCGGAAATCAACCGCATGGTGGTATGGCTGTGCCTGCCCGCGCTGTTGTTCACCTCCACGGCCACCGCTACCTGGGAACAGATCTGGCATCCCGGGTTCGTCGCCACTTTCACGCTGGGCACCTTGGCGATGTTTGTACTGACCCTGGCCCTGCGCTGGAAAAAGGCCGGGCACTTGGCCGATGCCAGCATTGATGCCCTCAGTGCCTCATACGCCAACACCGGCTATATCGGCATTCCGCTGTGCGTCATGGTGCTGGGCAGCGGCGGCCTGGAACCGGCGTTGATCGCTTCGCTGCTGGTGGTGTGCGTGCTGTTCGGGCTGGCCCTGGTGTGCATCGAAGTCGGGTTGCAGAGCGAGGCACAGGTGCACCGCATCGTGTTCAAGGTGCTGGTAGCGCTGGCAAAGAACCCGCTGGTGATTTCGCCGATCCTGGGCGCCTGCTGGGCCATGACCGGCGCCCCCCTGCCCGCCCCCGCCAGCAAGTTTCTGGGCCTGCTGGGGGCGGCCACCACGCCGTGCGCGCTGATCTCCCTGGGCCTGTTTCTGGCACAGAAACAGCAAGGTCCCCGTGAAGGGACCTCGCTGCTGGTGCTGATCAAGTTGGTGGCTCACCCGGTGCTGACCTGGTTCCTGGCCTACAAGGTGTTTCACCTGCCGCCGCTCTGGGCCCACTCGGCGCTGCTGCTCAGCGCCCTGCCCACGGGCACCGGGCCGTTCATGCTGGCCGAGTACTACAAGCGCGAAGCCTCGGTAGTCTCCAGCACTATCCTGGTCTCCACCCTGGGGTCACTGGTGACCCTGTCGGTGTGCCTGTACGTGATCAACAACTGAGGCCCATTCAAGCGCGCAGGGCTAGCGCCACCGACTCAGCCACTGGCGTGGTGGCGCGGCCGATCAATTTGCTCAGCACCTTGCTGTCATCGAACAGCGCGCCCTTGGCGGCCGCGGCGTCGGAGTTGGCCAGCAGTTCGGCCACCGGCTTCGGCAGGCCCACCTGAATCAACGCCTCCTTGTACTCGGCTTCCGGGAGGTCCTTGTAAGGCACTTGCTTGCCGGCCTGCCGGGCTATTTCGGCGGCCAGTTCCGCGAGGGTGTAGCTGCTGTCGCCGGCCAGTTCGTAGGTCTTGCCCTCGTGACCTTGGCCGGCCAGCACCACGGCCGCGGCTTCAGCGTAATCGGCACGGGCCGCCGATGAAATGCGGCCCTCCCCGGCGGCGCCCAGCAAGGCACCGTGAGCCACCGCACTTGGTACGCCCCCGGTGTAGTTCTCGTTGTACCAGCCATTGCGCAGCAGCACATGGGGCACGCCGCTGGCGGCCAGCGCCTGCTCGGTCTGTACATGCTCGGCGGCCAGGCCCAGGGCCGAACCGGTGGCGTGCAGCACGCTGGTGTACGCCAGCAGTTGGACGCCCGCCTCCTTGGCCGCTTCGATCACATGCCGATGCTGGGTGGCGCGCTGGCCCAGTTCGTTGGACGAAATCAGCAGTAGCTTGTCGACACCCTTCAACCCGATGACCATGGCTTCGGGCTGGGTATAGTTGAAGTCGCGCACCTGCACGCCATCCTTCTCAAGGTCAGCGGCTTTTTCAGGGTGGCGGGCCAGGGCAATGATCTGGTCGGCCTTCACACCGTTCTTGAGCAAGGCGGCGATCACCAGACGGCCCAACTGACCTGTAGCACCGGTTACTGCAAACATGATGTTTTTCCTTGATGGGATGGAAGAGCAATCACCTTATAGCCTAAACTAACCAAAAGTAAGTACGCACAAAAAGGTAAGTATTCATGACCCCGCCCCACGATTCGTTCCAGGCCCAGGCGCGCCGCGGCGAGCTGATGCACGCCGACTGCCCTTCCCGGGACGTACTCAAGCATGTCACCAGCCGCTGGGGCGTACTGGTGTTGGTGATTCTATCGGACGGCATGCACCGCTTCAGCGACCTGCGACGCAAGATCGGCGGGGTCAGCGAGAAGATGCTGGCGCAGACGCTGCAGGGGCTCGAAGGGGATGGGTTGGTGCTGCGCACCTCGTTGCCGGTGGTGCCACCCCATGTGGAGTACCGCCTGACGCCCTGGGGGGAGGAAGCGGCGGCGCTGGTGGGCGGGCTGGCGGACTGGATCGAGCGGACGCTGCCGCAGATCATGGCCTACCGCGAGGCCAATGCCGAGGCCATGGCAGACTGACCCGGGAATGGAAGGATTGCCCCCCCCTGCGGGACCGGGCGAAGCTCGGGAACGAGGCACCGCGCAGGGCCTGAGCCACCCCGGTGATCGTTTCCCGAGCTTCGCCCGGCCCCACAGGGGGGGGTGGGTTGCATCGGCGGTCAGAGGGCTGGGCAGGCCCAGCCATTGGCAGCACGCGCAATCTGCGTGGCCAGTTGCCCGATTGCTTTCTGATGCGCCAGCACCAGTTCGTCCATGCTCACGCCCGAGGCTTCGCGGATAACGCTGCCACAGGTCAGGCTGCGACGCTTCTGGCCATCGCTGCGCTGGCTGAGGCTCCACACCACATCGATCAAGGCATACTGGCCGGGCAGCGAATCAAAACGGCGCACGTCGGTCTGCAGCGACACCACCGGCTTGTCGGTGGCCTTGGGCAGCCCTGCCAGGTCGCGGGTACCCAGCTTCTGCTCCAGTTGCCCGGCCAGGGCGTCGTGGAATTCGTCGGCCAGCGGCGCGCCCCAGCGTTCGGTTTCGAGAATGGCCAGGCCACCGCCACTCTGGCGTACCACCAACTGCGGCTGGTCAACCTGCACCGGCATGCGCACGCTCAGCATTTCGAACTGAAAGCCTGGCGCCGTGACGGTTGCGGCGTGTTGTGGCGCCGTGGGCACCAGGGTGTAGTAATGCGTTGGCGCCGAGCTGCAGGCCGCCAGGCCCAGGGTGGCCAGCAGGGCCAGGGAACGTAGTGTCATGGCGGTCATTCCTGATCAGTTTCACGAGAAGTCGACGACGTCGGCTGGTAGGCGTCCGGCTTGCCGTCCTTGAGGCGGCCACGGATCAGCGCTTCCGGGTGGCGGCCCAGGAAATCGGTGAGCACGCGCACCGAACGCGCCGTGCGCTGCACTTCGTCCAGGGCCTGGCCCAGTTGCTGGCGCTGCGGCGAGTCTTCAGCGAAGCTGTCGCCGGCGTTGGCCAGGGTTTTCTTGGTCTGCGCCAGGGTGTCACGCATTTCCGGCAGCACCTGGCCGTTGACGTTTTCCAGGGTCTTGTTCAACTGGCCCAGGCTGCCATTGAGGTTGTCGGCAATCTGGTCGATAGGGATCTTGCTGAGCTTGTCGACGAAGGCCTGCATCTGCTCCTGCAGCTTGTCCAGGCTGCCTGGCACGGTGGGGATCATCATCGGCCGCGCGTTCTGGTCGAACGCCACGGTCTTGGCGTTGGCCACGAAGTTCATGGAAATGTACAACTGCCCGGTCAGCAGGTTGGCACTGCGGGCCTGGGCACGCAGGCCATGGCGCACGAACTGGCCCATCAACTGGGCGCCCTTGGCGTCGTCTTCACCGCCCATCTGCGCCAGCAGCTTGTCGTGGGCCTTGCCCAGGCGGTTGGGGTAGATCACCGCGCCGATCACCGTGGGGAAGGTTTCGCTCTTGGCGTCGTAGTCCAGGTCAACCGACACCACCTTGCCCACGTTCACGCCCAGGAATTCCACCGGGGCGTTCACCGCCAGGCCGCGCAAGGACTGGTCGAAACGCATCTGCACATAACGCGCCTCGCCGTCGGGCGGCGCCAGCGCGGTTTCCTGGTCGTCGAACAGGGTGAACTGGGCGTTCTCGTCCGCCAGGGCCTTGTCGGCGGTGTAGTTGGGTTCGATGAAGGCGATACCGCCCGACAGAATCGAGGCCACCGACTGGGTGTTCACCTTCAGGCCGTTGGCGCCCAGGCTCACGTCCACGCCGCTGGCGTTCCAGAAGCGGCTGTCCTTTTTCACGTATTGATCGTTGGGAGCATTGATGAAGACGTCGATGTCGACGCCCTTGCCGTCATCGGCCAGCTTGTAGGAGACCACCTGCCCCACCTGGATACGGCGGTAATACACCGCCGAGCCGATGTCCAGCGAGCCCAGGTCGGCGGTGTGCAGGGTGAAGCGCTTGCCCTTCTGGCCATAGGTGATGGCCGGCGGGTTTTCCAGGCCGACGAAGTTTTTCTCGGTGTCCTTGTTTTCCCCAGGGTCTGCACCGATGAAAGCACCGGACAGCAAGGTGTCGACCCCGGACACGCCACCAGCGCCAATGCGCGGGCGCACTACCCAGAAGCGGGCGTCGCGGGCAGTGAAGGCCTTCGCCGACTGGTCCAGCTCGATGGTGGCGTCGATGTGCCCGCGGTCTTCACTGAGGGCGATGGCGGTGACCTTGCCGATCACCACGTTCTTGTACTTGACCTGGGTCTTGTTGGCCTCCAGGCCTTCGGCCGTCAGGAAGCTGACCACGATCTGCGGGCCGGCCGACAGGGCCTTGTGCACCACCATCGACAGGCCGATCAAGGCGGCCACGATCGGCACCAGCCAGACCAGCGAGACGTTGAAACGTCGGCGCCGGACTTCAGGGCTCGAAGGCGTGAGGGTGGAACTTGGGTGATCAGACATCTTCAACCTCTGCATCCCAGATAAGCCGGGGATCAAAACTCATGGCAGCCAACATCGTCAGTACCACAACCAAACCAAAAAACAGGATACCCAGCCGCGGCTCGATGCTGCTCAGCGAGCGGAATTGCACCAGTGCCGCCACCAGCGCCACCACCAGCACGTCGAGCATCGACCAGTAGCCGATGATCTCGATCAGCCGGTACAGCTTCGAACGCTCGCGCATGGCCCACTGGCTGCGCCGCTGGCAGGTGATGAGCAAAGTGCCGAGCACGGCGAACTTCAGGCACGGCACCGCCACGCTGGCGATGAAGATCAGCAGGGCGATGTCCCAGGAGCCACTGCTCCAGAATTCCATGACACCGCTCATGATGGTGTTTTCACTGCCACTGCCGAACATGTTGGTGAACATCACCGGTAGCAGATTAGCGGGTATGTAGAAAATCAGGCTGGCGATCAGGAACGCCCAGGTACGCCCCAGGCTTTCCGGCTTGCGGCGGTGCACCACCGAATCACAGCGCGGGCATTCATGGGTGCCCAGGGGGCACGCCTGGCCGCAGGTATGGCACAGCACCAGGTTCAGGTCACGGGCATAAGGTGGCAGGCTCACGGGATCACGCCCTCCAGGTCATGCCACAGGCGGCGGATGCCCTTGCCGGAGATCAGGATGATCAGCACCGTGAGCATCGCCAGGGCCCAGAGCCCCAGCCCCGGGTGCACATCGAGCATGCCGCCCAGTTTGACGATGGCCACCAGAATACCCAGCAGGCACACCTCGAGCATGCTCCAGGGGCGCAGGTGCTCCAGGGCACGCATGCACGCCTTGAACCCGGGCGCGGCGGTGCCGGCCACGGCGAAGCTGAGCACCCAGCACAGCAAAATGATCTGCAGCATGGGCGCAAGGATGATGGTCAACCCGGCGACGGCGGCGATCACGCTGATGCGCCCCTGGGCCAGGGCCTCGACCGACTGCCACAGGGTCGCTTCGTTGCTCAGGCCTTGCAGGCTGATGGAGATGACCGGGAAGGCGTTGGCGAAGCAGAAGACGATGGCCGCGCAGATGGACAGTGCCAGCAGTTGCTGGGCAGTCATGTGCCCACCGCGGCCGATCACGGCCCCGCAGCGCAGGCAAAAGGCTTTCTGCCCGCGGACCAGCGGCGTGGGCTGGTAAACGGAGTCGCAATGCTCGCAGATGATCAGGTCGGGAGTGTCCATGTGGCTCGTTGCAGCGGGTGGGAGCGGCATTTTCCTTTGAATGGCAGCGCCGCGTCTAGTTCAGCTTAGGATACACAGGTAATCAGCTTGGATAGCAGGGGAAAGGATGCCGTGGCGTACTGCGGTACCGAGGCAATCCCACAGACATGCCTGGCCCGAAACAACCGTGGGAGCGAGGGGGGGCGCCGAGCTCTTGCTCGCGAAGCGCCGCGCGGGCGGCGCTCGATCTTGAGGGCGCCACACAACCATCGACTAGCGCTGGGTGGCCATGATGACATCGGCGAAGGGCCCTGAAGGCCAGGCATGAAACCGCCTCAGGGCTCGGGTCTTCTACCGCTGCTTGAGCCGGTCGATGATCACCGCGATCAGCAGGATGGTGCCGCGAATGACGTACTGGTAGAAGGTGTCGATGTTTTTCAGGTTCATGGCGTTCTCGATGATCGCCAGAATCAGCACGCCCGCGATCACGTGGCGGATCATGCCGATGCCGCCGCTCAACGACACCCCGCCCAGTACGCAGGCGGAAATCACCGTCAGTTCGAAACCCTGGCCGACCATGGGTTGCCCGGAGGTCATGCGCGAGGCCAGCACCACGCCGGCCAGCGCGCCGACGAGGCCGTGCACGGCGAAAATGATGATCTTGGTGCGGTCCACGTGCACGCCGGCCAGGCGCGCGGCTTCCTGGTTGCCGCCGATGGCCATGGTGTTGCGCCCGTAGGTGGTGTAATTGAGCAGCCAGCCAAAGAAGATGAAGCACACGATGGTGATCAGGATCGGTACCGGCACGCCCATCACCTGGCCATTGCCGAACACATAGAACCCTTCATCCATCACCCCCACCGCCTTGCCGTTGGAGAAGATGTAGGCCAGGCCGCGCACTATCTGCATGGTCGCCAGCGTCGCGATCAACGCGTTGATGCGCAGCTTGGCGATGACGATGCCATTGATCAGCCCGACGAGCAGGCCCATGCCCAGGGCCGCGGATACCCCCAGGAAGACGCTGTTGGTGTCGCGCATCACCACCGCGGCAATGACCCCGGCGCAAGCGATCACTGAACCGACCGACAGGTCGAAATGCCCGGAGGCCAGGCAGTAGAGCATGGTGCAGGCCGCGATGCCGGTAGTCGAAATCGCCAGCCCCAGCCCGCGCATGTTCATGGGCGAGAGGAAGTTGTCGATCACCAGTGTGCACAACAGGAAGATGCCCAGGGCCGCCAGGAGCATGGCCCACTCATCAAGAAAACGCCGCATGTTCAATCCTTGCCGCGGAGCGTGCAGGGTTGTGGGAGTGGTCATAAGCACCTCGTTTATTATTGTTCAGCCACGGCTGCGTGGCAGTGCTAATTGCAACAGGCGCGATTCATCGGCCTGTTCACGCGTCAGTTCACCGGTGAGCGCGCCTTCGCTCATCACCAGAATGCGGTCGCTGATACCCATCACTTCCATCAGGTCACTGGACACCACGATCACCGCGATGCCCTGGGCGGCCAGGTTATGGATGATCTGGTAGATCTCCGACTTGGCGCCGATGTCGATGCCCCGGGTAGGCTCGTCCAGCAGCAACACCTTCATGGGCATCGACAGCCAGCGGCCGAGAATGGCCTTCTGCTGGTTGCCGCCGGACAGGAACATGATCTGCTGCGCCGGGCTGGGCGTCTTGACGTTCATGGCGCTGATCTGCTGGCGAGCGTTTTCCCGTTCCCAGCGCCCCTGCAACAGGCAGCCCAGGTAGGCGTGGCGGCTGCGGGCGCCGATGTTGATGTTCTCGGCGACGCTGGACAGCGGCACGATACCCTCTTTCTTGCGGTCTTCGGGGCACAGCAGGATGCCGGCGTCGATGGCCTGGCGCGGGTTCTTGAGGTGCAAGGCCCGGCCTTCCAGCGCGACACTCCCCGCACTGTGACGGGCCAGCCCGGACAACAGCCGCAGCAGTTCGGTGCGCCCGGCACCCACCAGGCCGAAGAAGCCCAGCACCTCGCCCTTGCTGACGCTGAAGCTCACCGGTTCCTGCAGGCCAGGACCCAACAGCCCGGTTACCTGCAATGCCACGCCGTGTTGCGCGCGCGGGCGGTAGTCATAGATATCCTGAATATCGCGGCCGACCATACAGGTCACCAGCTGGTCATGGGTCAACTGCGCCATGTCCTCGAACGTGCGCACGAAGCGGCCGTCCTTGAACACCGTGACGGCATCGCAGATGCGGAAAATCTCTTCCATGCGGTGGGACACGTACAGAATCACCCTGCCCTCGTCACGCAGCCGGGTAATGATCGTCATCAAGCGATCTATTTCGCGGGCCGACAGGCTGCTGGTGGGCTCGTCGAACGCGATGACATGGGCATTGCGCGACATGGCCTTGGCGATTTCCACCAGTTGCCGCTGGCCCAGAGACAACTCGCCCAGGCGCGTGGTGGGGTCGATCTCGTCGGCCAGCCCCTTGAGCAGCTCCCGGGCACGGCGCACCATGGCGCCGCGGTTGACCAGGCCGAACCGCGCCGGCATGTGGCCCAGCAGCAGGTTCTCGGCCACGGTCATTTCCGGCACCAGGTGCAACTCCTGGTGAATGACCGCCACACCGCCGGCGATGCTGTCGGCGGCCGACTTGAAGGCCATGGGCTGCTCGCCTATCAGCACCTGGCCGGCGCTGGGGGTATAGGCGCCGCCGAGGATCTTGAGCAGGGTCGACTTGCCCGCGCCGTTCTCGCCCATCAGCGCCAGCACCTGGCCCGGGTGGGCGGTGAAGCTGATGTCGGATAGCGCGCGCACGCCGGGGAAGTTCTTGCCGATGGCGTCGAAGCGCAGGCTGCCGGTGGCGGTTTGTTGTTGTGTTGCCGGGGATGCATGCATGAAAAGTAACCTTCACTGGAACGACGAACCCTGTGGGGCCGGGCGAAGCTCGAGAAGCAGACCGCCGCGGTATACCTGGAAGCGCGAAGCGCCTGCTTCCCGAGCGTCGCCCGGCGCTGCAGAGGCCCCGCATCAATCCGGTCAGCCAGGTATCATTTCCACAGGCCGATCTTGGTCAGCACGTCCTGGAAGTTGGCGCGGGTGATGAGCGTCACGTCGTCCATGGCGGTGTACTTGGGCGGCTCTTTGCCCGTGGTGACCCACTCGTACATCTGCGAGGCCGTGTTGTAGCCTTCCTTGTCCGGGCTTGGCAGCATCGACCCAAAGAAGCCGCTTTTCGGTTTTTTCAGCTCGTCGATGGCGTCGGTGCCGTTGATGCCGATGCCGATCACCTGGTCGGGCTCGAACCCGTTGGAGGCGGTGGCCCGCACGCCACCGAGCACGGTGTTGTCATTCATCCCGCCAATGATCAGGTTTTTCGCACCCCGCGGCAGCTTGGGCAGCGCCGATGAGACGGCGTCGATGCCACCGGGAACGTCGAGGGTTTTCTGCGCGGTTTCCAGGATGTGATCGGCTGGCAGACCCGCTTTTTTCAGCGCGTCGATCGAACCGTCGGTGCGTTTCTTGCCCGTGTCCAGTTCTTTGTAAGTGCTGATGATCGCGTAGGTGTCTTTCCAGTCCCAACTGCGCTTTTTAGCCTCATCGGCCATCGCCGCGCCCTGCTTCTGGCCTACCTCGAAAGCGGCCATGCCCAGGTAAGGCACGTCTTCCATGAACTTGCCGTTGCCGTCGACGAAACGATCATCCACCGCCATGACCTTCAAGTCATTGGCCTTGGCCTTGGCGACGATGGCCTGGCCCAGCCCTACGTCCGGCGGGCAGATGACGAAGCCCTTGGCGCCGTTGGCGGCCAGGCTATCGATAGCAGAGAGGGTTTTCTCACCGTCGGGCACGGCGATCTTGATCAGCTCGAAGCCCTTGTCCTTGGCGGCTTTCTCGGCGAAGGCCCATTCGGTCTGGAACCAGGGTTCCTCGGCCTGCTTGACCAGGAAGCCGATCTTGACCTGATCGGCAGCGAACGCTGTCGACCCCAGGCCCAGCACGGCGGCGGAAACGGCGGCACAGCACAGGGAACGCATCCCATGGCGACTCAACATAGCTAACTCCTTGTTCTTATTTGAAATAGCTACAGCGACCAGCGGTTTGAGTGGCGCACCCGCAAAGGTGCGATTTACAGTCTTAGCATGTAACACGGGGTTTCTATGTAACGTAGTGTCACCTCACCGCTCAGCCGCCGTAGCGATGGCAAGGCTGGCCTTGCACGCCCACATCGGCCCATAGCACGGCGCCATCCAGTTCGCCCCCGCCGCCCGCCTGACGCGAACTGGTCACGTACAACCGGGTGAGGTCAGGGCCGCCGAACACACAACTGGTGGGGTGCTCCACTGGCAATTCGACTATACGGTCCAAACTTCCATCAGGGGCAAAGCGCAGCAGGCAGTGGCCGCCCCAGCGCGCATTCCATACGTAGCCATCGGTGTCCATGGCCGAGCCATCGGGATCGCCTCGTGGGTGTTCCGCCGCCCAGGGCTGGCGAGGGCCTGGAAGTCCATCGGCGCCCAAGGGGTAACGGTAGATCACCCCGTCGAGGGTATCGGCACTCAACAGCGCACCGCCATCGGCGGTCCACAGCAGCGTATTGACGATGCCCTGCTCGCTCAGCACCGCCTTGACGTCAAGCTGATGGTCAATACGAAACAAGCCGCCGCTGCGGCGCTCAAGCGGCAGGTCGCCGCCTTCGGTATCCAGGTTGTTCTGCATACTGCCCAGCCACAGCCGGCCCTGGGGGTCGCACCGCGCTTCGTTGGCCCGGTTGCCCGGCACCGGGTCGGGTTGGCATAACAGTGTCAGTTTCGGCGCGTGGCCGGGAGACGCCAGGTCCAGACGATGGACGCCACTGGCCAGGGTCACCAGCGCATCGCCCGCCTGGGTGGGAATGAACGCCGAAACCGGCTCGCTCAGTTGCCAGGTGTGCAATTCGCCGCCCAGCAAGCGGCACGCCTTGAAGCCGGCGATGTCGACCCAGTAAAGGCCTTGGGTGGGCGCGTCCCAGAACGCGCCTTCGGCGAGTCGGTAACGCACGGGGGTAAGTGCCTGCCAATTCATGTCACGCCCTTCGATTTTTTTTATTGTTGGTGCTGACGCTTGAGTACTGTGTTTTGCCTACTAAATAGTATTACCATTTATTTTTCAAGTGATGTTTTTTCGACTATAAAGGCTCTCTGAAGCAAAAAAACAGGTAAATAGTCTGACCAATAGACCGGAAATTTCCGAAAGCATCCGCCAAAACAACAAAAAGGAAGGCTTACCATGCATACCCCCCTCACCCTTGCCAGCCTCGGACTCTCGATCATGATGGCGACCCTCAGCGCCCAGGCCGCCGGCCTGACCAGCGAACGCAGCAGTTTCGGCAGCTTGCCCGATGGCACCGCCATCGAGAAATACACCCTGCGCAACAGCCATGGCATGCAGGCCACCATTATCACCTACGGCGGCATCCTGCAGTCGCTGCTGGTGCCCGACAAACACGGCAAGGCGGCCGACGTGGTGCTGGGCTTCGATGACCTCAAGGGTTACCAGGCCAACCCCACCGTGTATTTCGGCGCCACCATCGGCCGGTATGGCAACCGCCTGGCGGAGGGGCGCTTCAGCCTGGACGGCAAGAGCTTCCAGGTGCCCACCAACGACGGCCCCAATTCGCTGCACGGCGGTACCCAGGGTTTCGACAAGCATGTGTGGAAAGCACAGCCGGCCAAGACCGGCGACAGCGTCGGCGTGACCCTGACCTACGTGTCGGCCGACGGCGAGATGGGCTTTCCCGGCACCTTGAACACCCAGGTCACCTACAGCCTCAATGACAAGAACGAGCTGCGCATCGACTACCATGCCACCACTGACAAACCGACGGTGCTCAACCTCACCAACCATAGCTACTTCAACCTGGCAGGGGCTGGCGACGGCGATATCCTCAAGCAGGTGGCCACGGTGCATGGCGCCCATTACACCCCGGTGACCGCCAAACTGATTCCCACCGGCGAACTGGCCCCCGTGGCCGGCACCCCAATGGACTTCCTCAAGCCCACGGCCTTTGGCGCACACATCAAGGATGACCACCCACAGTTGAAGTTCGCGGAGCCCAAGCAAGGCGGCTTTGATTTCAACTGGGTACTGGATACCCACGGCGACGTGAAGAAACTGGCTACCGAGGTAACGGACCCGAGCTCAGGTCGGGTGCTGCAGTTCTACACCACCGAGCCAGGGGTGCAGTTGTACACGGCGAACTTCCTGGATGGCAGCATCCACGGCAAGGGCGGCAAGGTGTACCCGCACTGGGGCGCGTTCACGCTGGAAGCCCAGCATTATCCTGACTCGCCGAACCAGGCGGCGTTCCCCACCACACGGCTGGATCCGGGCAAGGCTTATACCCAGACCACCGTGTTCAAGTTCAGCGCCAAGTAGCGGGTTGCGGGGGCATGCGGTGGGCCTGATGGTGTGTAGTGTCAGGCGCGGCCAGGTCCGCCGCTACGCGGACCCTGTAACGCGGTTTTAACCAGCAGGGCCTATACCGGCGTGTGCTTGGGATGCGCCGGCGCCGCGGCCACAGGGTCAGCCTTGGTCGGCGGCGTGGGGTTGGCGTATTCGGGCTTGAGGTGGCCGTTCTGGTCCAGCAGCCAGGCGTCCATGATCTGCCGCACCACCGGACCAGCCACACGGCCCCCGGCCTCGCCGTTTTCGATCATCACCGATACCACGATCTTCGGGTGTTCCGCGGGCGCGAAGCCGACGAACAAGGCGTTGTCGCGGTTGCGCTCCAGGGTCTTGAGGCGGTTGTAACGCTCACCCTGCTTGATCGCCACTACCTGCGCCGTGCCACTCTTGCCGGCGATGCGGTACTGGGCGCCCTGGGCCGCCGCACGGGCGATGCCGCGCGGGTCGTGCATCACCAGCTGCATGCCGTGGTTCACCTGCTCCCAGTACTGGTTGTTGCGCAGCACGATGTTGGGCATCGGGTTATCGTCCACGGGTGCCACGCCACCGACCGTGTCGGCCAGGTGTGGGCGGCGCCATACGCCCTTGGCGGCGATCAGGCTGGTGGCCTGGGCCAGCTGCAACGGCGTGACCTGCATGTAGCCCTGGCCAATACCCAGAATCAGCGTTTCGCCCGGGAACCAGGCCTGGCGACGGGTGGCGCGCTTCCACGCCGGTGACGGCATCAGGCCGGGCGCTTCCTCGTACATGTCCATGGACACTTTCTGGCCCAGGCCGAACTTGGTCAGGTAGTCGTGCAGGCGGTCGACGCCCAGCTTGTGGGCCAGGTCGTAGAAGTAGGTGTCGTTGGAGCGCATGATGGCCGCGTCCATGTCCACCCAGCCGTCACCACTGTGGTTCCAGTTGCGGTATTTGTGGTCGTAGTTGGGCAGCTCGTAGTAACCGGGGTCGAACACCCGTGACTGGGCGGTAGTGGCGCCACTGTCGAGGCCGGCGATGGCCACTTCCGGCTTGATGGTGGAACCTGGCGCGTACAGGCCGCGCAGGGCCCGGTTGAACAGCGGTCGGTCGATGGAATCGCGCAGCGCCGCGTATTGCTTGAAACTGATGCCGGTCACGAACAGGTTAGGGTCAAAGGCCGGCTTGCTGACCATCGCCAGCACCTCGCCGGTGTCAGGGTCAATGCACACCACCGAGCCCCGGCGATCGCCCAGGGCATCCTCGGCGGCTTGCTGCAGGTGCGAATCAAGGCTCAGTACGATGTTCTTGCCCGGTACCGGGTCGGTGTGGCGCAGTACCCGCATCACCCGGCCCTGGGCGTTGGTTTCCACTTCTTCGTAGCCCACGTGGCCATGCAGCTGGGCCTCGTAGAAACGCTCGATACCGGTCTTGCCCACCGACTGGGTGCCGCGGTATTCGGTCTGGTCCAGGGTCTTGGACTCTTTTTCGTTGATTCGCCCCACGTAGCCCACCGAATGGGCGAAATGCGCGCCCATCGGGTACTCGCGCACGAACTGCGCCTCGACGTCGATACCTGGCAGCAGGTACTGGTTGACGGCGATCTTGGCGATCTGCTCCTCGGTCAACTCGTACATCAGCGTCACCGGCTCAAACGGGTGGCGTACGCGCTTGAGTTCCTTGTCGAACTGTTTGCGGTCATCGTCGGTGAGGCTGAGCACCTGCACCACTTCGTCCAGCACCTTCTTGTAGTCCCCTGCCCGCTCCCGGGTCAGGGTCATGTTGAAACTGGGCCGGTTGGTGGCCAGTACCACACCGTTGCGGTCATAGATGACGCCACGCTCGGGCGGAATGGGCAACACGTGGACGCGGTTGTTCTCGGAAATGGTGGAGTGGTAAGCGAACTCGATGACCTGGAGGAAATACAGGCGCCCCACCAGGGCGAAACTCAGGGCCAGCACGAAGACCGCGCACGCGACCAGACGCCGGTTGACCAGGCGCTTCTCGTTTTCGTGGTCTTTCAAGGGAATGGGTTGTGGCATTGAACCGCTCTGACGACAAAAAAATGAAAAAACAGCAGTCCCCGAACACCTCGACACGCCTGCCAGAAAAGAGCAAACGCCGGTTTCAGGGGGTGAAACGCCCTCCGGGCGCGTAGGAAAAAGAGACAAATGCCGTAGGCAGCACGCTCGGCGTGCGCGATGTTAACGAATGCAGCCGGTGTGCCTCAAGGCTGATGTCCCGCGGGGCGACGTATCACCCGCCGGGGGGAGCGCATTATGCCGGGTTTGGTGGATCCCTTTAAGTGACATTTCTCGCTGGCGGGTTGCAGGGGACGCGGCGGCGCTGAATGGGGTGAATCTGATACTGCGCGGTGCAGGTGACGCGGCCAGGTCCGCTGCTACGGGGCCCGGGAGCGCTCACTGGCCAGGGTGAACATCCTGGCATAACGCAGCGTGGCATTGGCGTGCTCGCTCATCAACGCCTCCGCACGGGTAGCCTGGCGGCTGGCCAGGGCATCGACGATGGCATGGTGTTGCATGTGCGAGAAGTTGAAACGCCGATACTCGCCCGCAAGGTCCTTGGAATCGGCCATCAGCGCCGCCACCGAGGCAAACGGCAAGTGGGCCAGGCGGGCCAGGGCCTGGGCAATGGCCGGGTTGCCACTGGCCTCGACGATGACGCGGTGAAAACGCAGGTTGAGCTCGTCGTAAGCCTGCAGGTCTTCGTCGGTCAGGTGGCCTTTGGTGAACAGGGCGTCGCCCAGGGTCAGGCATTCCTCCAGCACCTTCAGGTCCGCGACCGACAGCCCGCGCTCGGCAGCTTGCCGTGCCGCGAGCCCTTCCAGTACCCCACGCACTTGCACCGCGCCGGCCACATCCTCGGCACTGACCTGGCGCACCTGGTAGCCGCGGCCACCGTGCTGCACCAGCAGGCCCTCCTGTTCCAGGGTGCGAAAGGCCAGGCGCACGGGCGTACGCGACACCTCCAACTGCTGCGCGACCGTCACCTCGAACACCCGCTCACCCGCGGCCAGTTCCCCGGCCGCGATCATCTTGCGCAGCGCAATCAATACCCGTTGCTCAGGTTTATTCATTTCATGTCGTCCACCCTAAGTGCGCGAGCATGATAAACCAGATCAGGCCAGGTCTTGGGGCAGCTTCACCTGTTGCTTGGTGGCGGCGAAAATCGACCAGCTGGACATGAACAACGCCGCGATCAGCGGCCCGATCACGAAGCCGTTGAGGCCGAAGACCGCCAGGCCACCCAGGGTCGAGACCAGAATCAGGTAGTCGGGCATGCGCGTGTCCTTGCCCACCACGATAGGGCGCAGCACATTGTCGACCATGCCGATCACCAACAGCCCATAGCCCGTCAGCAAGGCGCCTTGCCAGATCTGCCCGTTGAGCAGGAAGAACGCGGCTACCGGCGCCCACACCGCCCCGGCCCCTACCGCTGGCAGCAACGACATGAAGGCCATGACCACCGCCCACAGCAACGCGCTGGGAATGTCGAGGAACCAGAAAATCAGGCCGCCCAACGCCCCCTGCACAACAGCCATCAACAGGTTGCCCTTGACCGTGGCGCGCACCACCCGGTTGAACTTCAACTGCAGGCGGCGCTTCTGGTGCTCCGCCAACGGCACGGCCGTGCGAATGCGGCGGACCAGGTCGGGGCCGTCGCGCAGGAAGAAGAACAGCAGGTAAAGCATGATGCCGAAGCTGATCAGGAAGTCGAACGTGCCCTGGCCGAAGCTGAATGCCTGGCTGGCGAAGTACTGGCTGCCCTGCAACGCCCATTTGCTGATCTTGTCCCGCAGGCCCTCCATGTTGCCCATGCCCATGCGGTCGGCCAGGTGTTGCAGGGAGTCGGGCAGCGCATGCTTGAACTGGGTGATGTAGCCAGCGATGTCCAACTGCCCGCTTTCGATGTTGTGGTACAGCGACGTGCCCTCCTGCACCAGCAGGGCACTGACGATGATGACCGGCAAGATGGCGATGACCAGGCAGATGAGTAGCGTGGCCAGGGCGCCCAGGTTGCGCCGCCGGTTGAATTTGAGGGTCAGGCGCCGTTGCAGCGGCGCGAATACGATACCGAGGATAACCGCCCAGAAGATGGCCCCGTAGAAAGGCAGCATGATCCAGATGAACGCCAGGGTAACCAGGGTGAGCAGCACCATCAGGGCTTTGTGTTGCAGAAGAGTTTCGTTCATGTCCGGTCCATGTCAGTCAACGCGGTGCGGCGGTGGCCGCACAGGCGTTAGGCAACGGATCGGCGGAGGAGTTTAGCGGTTGATGTCCGTCGCGCGCGGGGGCAGGCCGATGCGCACCCGCAAGCCGCCCAGGGGGCTGGCGAGCAGTTCCAGGGTTCCCCCCCAGGCATCGACGATGTCGCGAACGATACCCAGCCCCAGGCCATGGCCGCTGACCTGTTCATCCAGCCGCGCCCCGCGGTTGAGCACGGCTTCGCGCCGTGGCTCGGGGATGCCGGGGCCATCGTCGTCCACCTCGATCAGGTAGCCGAGGTCGCGGCGCGTCAACGTCAGGCGCACGTCGCTGTCCGCCCATTTGCAGGCGTTGTCCAGCAGGTTGCCCAGTACTTCCAGCAGGTCTTCCCGGTCCCACGGCAGCTTGAGGCCTGGCGGCTGGTGAGTGCTGATGTGCAACTCTTCACCGTGGATCATGCGCAGCGTGGCCAGCAGGCCCGGCAGTTCCTGGGCGCAGTCGAACAATTCGCCTGGCAAGGCATCCCCCGCCAGGCGTGCGCGGTTGAGCTCGCGGCCCAGACGTTGCTCGATCTGCTCCAACTGCTCGCGCAGGGCTTTGGCCAAGGCGGGCTGGCCCGCCAGGCGCTCGCCAGCCACCAGGCTGAACAGCACCGCCATGGGGGTTTTCAGCGCATGCCCCAGGTTGCCCAGGGCATGGCGCGAGCGGCGCAGGCTGTCTTCGGTATGGGCCAGCAAGTGGTTGACCTGCGCCACCAGCGGCTCAAGCTCCACGGGCACCTGGGTATCCAGCTGGGAGCGCTGGCCCTGTTGCAACTGGGCGATCTGCTCACGGGCGCGCTCCAGCGGCCGCAACGCCCGCTTGACCGTCAGGCGCTGCAGCACCAGGATCAGCACCAACGCCGCCAGGCCCATGCCCAGGCCGATGCGCTGCAAGCGCTGGAAGCTGTCGCGTACCGGTGTGTAGTCCTGGGCCACGCTGATGGACAGTGCCTGGCCCAGCCGCTTGTAATCGGCGCGCAGCACCAGCAGCCACTGCCCTTCCGGGCCCAGGGTCAGGTCGGAATGCAGGCCGACGGCGTCGGGCTGGGGAAACTCCTGGTCCCAGAGCGAACGGGAACGCCAATGGGCGTCGGCGAAGTCGATACGAAAATAGTGTCCGGAAAACGGCCGCTCATAAGCCGGGGAGATGCGCCGGTCATCCAACTGCAGGCCATCGGGGCCCCGCACCAGGGCGACCACCAGGTTTTCGCTCTCGTTGCGCAGGCCCGCTTCCAGGTAACGCTGCAGCCCCATTTCGAACAACCACAGGCTAAGTTGCGCCACCGCCACGCCGACCACCACCAGCACGCTGATCAGGCCGACACTCAACCGCCCCTGGATGGACTTCAAGCGGCGCCCGCCCCGAACAGGTAACCCTGGCCGCGCCGTGTTTCGATCACCGCGCGCCCCAGCTTGCGGCGCAGGTGGTTGACGTGGACTTCCAGCACGTTGGAATCGCGCTCGGTCTCACCGTCGTAGAGGTGCTCGGCCAGGTGGCCCTTGGACAGGATCTGCCCGGGGTGCAGCATGAAGTAGCGCAACAGGCGAAACTCCGCCGCCGTGAGCTGCACGTCGGTATCGGCCTGACGGACGCACTGGCGGCTTTCGTCCAGGTGCAGGCCCGCGGCCTGCAACGTCGGCTGGTTGGCCACCCCGCGCGCGCGGCGCAGCAGGCCCTGGACGCGCAAGTGCAACTCCTCGGGATGAAAGGGCTTGCTCAGGTAATCGTCGGCGCCGGCTTTCAGCCCGACGATGCGCTCGGCCCAGGAGCCACGGGCGGTCAGCACCAGCACCGGCACGGCGACGCCCCCAGCGCGCCACTGGGCCAGCACATCGAGCCCCGGCAGGCCAGGCAGCCCCAGGTCGAGAATGATCAGGTCGTAGGGTTCCACGGACCCTTGGTAAACGGCATCGCGGCCATCGGCCAGCCAGTCGACGGCGTAGCCTTGAGCCTTGAGCCCGGCCGCCAGCTCATCGGCCAGGGGCACGTTGTCTTCCACCAGCAACAAACGCATCAGTCGTCTTCCTTGTCCTTGAGCACGTCCCCGTTCGCGGCGTGCAGCTTGATCTCGCGTACCACGCCGTCGGGGGTCAACAACTCCACTTCATAGGTATAGACACCGTGATGTTCCTCAAGCTCAGCTTCCAGCAGCTTGGCGCCAGGGTAGCGGTCCATGGCCTTCTGCAGCAATTGCTCAAGGGGCAGGATGACCCCGGCCTGGCGCAGCAGCAAGGCTTCGTCCTGCCCCAGGTCGTGGGCGCCGGCATGGGGGCTGGCCAGGCAACAGCAGGCGGCCAGGGCCAGCAGCGGGCCCCGCCGGTGAGTGTTGTTCATCAGGTGTCCTGGTGGTCCTTGAGGATCTCGCCAGTGACAGCATCCAGTTCCAGGTCCCACTCGACACCCTTGGCGTCGCGCAGCTCTACCTGATACAGGTACTTGCCATAGGATTCCTCGAGTTCGGTTTCCTTGACTGTGGTGCCGGGGTGACGAGCGATTGCGGCGGCGTTGAGTTTCTCGAACGACTGGATGGTACCAGCGTCGCGCAGGCGCAACGCTTCGTCGGGGCCCAGGTCGCGAGCCTGGACGGCAGTGGCGCCGAGGGCCAGGGTGACGGTGGTGATCAGGGCAGTCAACTGTTTCATGGGTAGCTCCGTGGCTCAATAAGTGTTTACGGAGCCAAGGCTAACCGGACCAACTTAATTGAAGCTGAAAGTGAAAGGCCATCACCCTAACGGATAGCCGAAAGAGGTGCAGCCAGACATGGACCAAAGTTTTGTAGGAAATATCCTTTACGAAAGAATCACGGGATGACCCGACGTGCAGGTGAGCGGTTGAAGCTCGAAAAGCTCGCTGACAAGCCAGCGCCTGCCTGCTTCATCGGCCTGAAACATACGGTTCATGCACCACCTGGGAGGCCAGGCCGTGCAAAGCCAAGGCGAAATGCAGTAAATTCACCTGCCCCGCATGAGATCCTTCCATGAGCGCCATCCACGTCAAATCCCCGTCCCTGACCTTGAAGGCCGGCCACCAGGCCCTGGCCCGCATCCGCGAGCGTGGCCTGCAGCCTGGCGACGTGGGCACCCTGCCCGGCGCCGCGGGTGGCCCCAAGGCCCTGGGGATTCAAGGGCTGGACCTGGCGCTGTTCGGCGAGTGGTTGCCACGGGCCACGCGCGAACGTTCACTGATAGGGGCATCGATCGGCTCCTGGCGCTTCGCCAGCGCCTGCCTGCCGGACCCGGTTGCCGGCCTGCGCCTGCTCGGGCGCCTTTACAACGAACAGAGCTTCGCCAAGGGCGTGACCATGGCCGAAGTCAGCCAGAGCTGCCACCGCATGCTCGACGAACTGCTGGCTGGACAGGATGCGCGGGTACTGGACAATGCCCACTACCGCCTGAACATCATGGTGGTGCGCAGCCACGGCCGCCTGGCACTGGACCACCGCGGCCACCTGGGCCTGGGCCTGGGGTCGGTGATCGCCGACAACCTGCGCGGCCGCTCCCGCCTGTCCCGACATTTCGAACGGGTCATCCTCCACGACAAACGCCTGGCCCCGCCGTTGAACGGGTTGACCGACTTCCCTTCGCGCTGCCTGCCACTGGACCTGGGCAACCTGCGCCAGGCGCTCCTGGCGTCTGGCTCCATCCCCATGGTCATGGAGGGCGTACGTGACATTCCCGGTGCGGGCGCCGGCACGTTCCGTGATGGGGGCCTGCTGGATTACCACCTGGATCTGCCTTATAGCGGTGAAGACATCGTGCTGTATCCGCACTTCACCGACAAAGTCATCCCCGGCTGGTTCGACAAGGCGCTGCCCTGGCGCCGCGGTGATGCCCAGCGCCTGCGCAACGTGCTCTTGCTGGCGCCCTCCACCGACTACCTGGCGCGGCTGCCGTATGGAAAATTACCCGATCGCAGTGATTTCAAGCGCTTCATGGGGCAGGACAAGGCGCGCCAGGACTATTGGCGCACGGCAATGAGTGAAAGCCGGCGGCTGGGCGACGAGTTTCTCGAATTGGTTGAAGGGGGCCGACTGGGGGATGCGCTGCAAGCGCTCTGAGTTACTGGTAGACTAGGCGATTGCATTGGCTTTTTCGGGTTCATGACACCGTGGAAATTTTCACAGATTCCATGGCGTCATCCCACCCAAACCCAAGACGCCCCCTCCCCCGCCAAAACAACGGTAAATGCTGCGTTCGTCAAGCACCAGGGCCGTGACGTCGATACTCCCTTCAGCCTTGGCGCCGAAGTAAACGTCCACCAAGCGCTGGAAGTCATGCACTGCACCAGAGCAAAAGAACTTCACTCCACCCTGCTCCAGGCATTTCTCGTAGTCGTCGTAGGTGATCACGTCACCACAGGTGACCTGCGGGTCGTAGACAATGACGCCGTCTTTGCAGGCAATGGTCGTCGTGTCTCGACTCAACTGATGTGTAGTTATCATTCCGCCGAGCCTTGAGTCGCACTTTGCAGAGCAAGGGACTGATAAACTGGTTTTGGACACGACTTAAGGATGGAATGCATGGATAGCTCGGCACTGACGCTCCTCGCGGTAGCCGCCACATTTTATTTCCTGCTGAGCATCGGGATCGCTGTTTCTCAAGCTGCCCGACCAAGCCGAGCTATAGGCATGCTGCAAAGCGTCGCGGTCAGTACTTTGATAAGTTCAGGGCAGGATGTTCTCTTGCCTTCATCGGGCTATTCTGCGTGACTCGCGGTTACCCCAGTCGCATTGATATCTACGTGCTCGCCGTCTCGGTCGTGAACGCCGCCTTCTACTTGTCGGCCCTCTTAGCTATTTTCGTCCGCTCCTTTTCAAGCATCCGCGAAAAGCCGTAAGCATAAAGCTGCACCACGAAACGCTACCTGCCATTTCGTGGAGCGACACCTCCGCCGGATGCGCAACATGGCCACGGAGCTAAGCCGCCAACAAGGCAAATGCGCTCAGGATGGTGTTCTTGGTCCGGAACCTCGCAAAGGCCCGATCTGCCCAGCAAGCACCTTGAGGCCAGGGATGATGTTCATCGCCAGCAGGCCGATCAGGAAGGCCACCCCATTTTGAGAGTCTGCATCAGTCGGCAGCTTGAAATAGGCAACGACGAACTGGGTGGTGAAAATCGCGGAAACAAAGCTCGTCACCACCGCCGCAGCTGCCTGCTTACGAGTCCGTCCATGGAAAAACGCGAGAGATAGGACAGCGCCGGCGAATCCGGCCAGCGCAACACCGTACTTCGCCAACAGTGCTCCTGTGGCAGTAGTGGCTGGAATGCAATAGCCCCTACACAGGGCTCTAAAATATGGTTGCGAGGGGTGGATTCGAACCATCGGCCTGCGGGTTATGAGCCCACCGAGCTGAACGCTGCTCTACCACGCAAAAGCAAAAAGCTCCTGCGGCACTCCCGGCTCGGAGCAACGGGAGCGAAGGGGCCGAAAACGAAAAAGCCCAGCACGATGGCTGAGCCTTGTCATAACACTGCCGCCGATAAGGGCAGCTAGCTTTTTACGGCCTACCCAAGCTCAACTCTAGGTGACCGTCACAACTAATCATGGCGAGGTATTGCTTCCCGTCCAAGCCGAACGGTACCACCCACCAGTCGTTAGTGGTGTCATAGCGCGATCCATCCCTCAGTGCGTACCTACCTACCGCGGTCTTGTCGTGCCTGCTGTAGTAGCTATCAATCGAGCTTTTGAAGAAATCCTCGCCATTGCTTTGGCATGACTGCTCCTTTGACTTATCCTCGCATCCCGTCGTGGCGAGAACTGCCAAAATCATGTAAATCCCTGAGGCCTTCTTCAACATCTGCTTACCTGCTTCCAGTGAACTCGACTTTTTGTGCATCGCGGAAGTTAATCGTGTAGTCCGCGTGACCGAACGTATCCCCCAATTGACGCAGGAAGGTGGCGAGAGCTTCCTGCGCCCATGACCGGTTACCGCCCGTCCTAACGTTGGTAATTGCCTGTAAAGAAACCATATTTCATTTTCTAACCATTTTTCTATCCCCTTCGCAGCGCGATCGCCTACGCTAGATTCCTGCGTTTGACTGACTAAATCCCACATAAACATCAGAAGCACGAAACCAAGGACAATGGCCAGTAATGCGAAAATCCCACCTGGGTGGGCCGTAACACGGTCTATCGCCGAATCAGGGAAGGCACGTCCCCAAAACAGGTTAGAATAGGTCCAAACTCGGTCGCCTGGCGGCAGTCGGACATCGCTCAGTGGATGGCCACTTTGATCCCCAGCAACGACCAATCAGTACATTGAGCAGTACACTGGAGACTGCCAATAAGCTGAAAGCCCCGAACCATCTGACTTACAGGCTTTTCCGTGGAAATTTTCAAAGAGTTCACCTTCGAATCGGCTCACCGCCTGCCGCACGTTCCCGAAGGGCACAAATGCGGCCGTTTGCACGGCCATTCCTTCAAGGTCGCGCTGCACCTCACCGGTCCGGTCGACCCGCACACCGGCTGGATTCGCGATTTCTCCGAGATCAAGGCAATCTTCAAGCCCTTGTACGAACAGCTTGACCATAATTACCTGAATGACATCCCAGGCCTGGAAAACCCTACCAGCGAAGTGCTGGCCAAGTGGATATGGACGCAGGTAAAGCCATTGCTGCCTGAGCTGTCGAAAGTACGCATTCACGAAACCTGCACCAGCGGCTGTGAATACTACGGCGACTGATCCCCATGCGGCTCCTGAAAAACCACCCTTGCGGTGGTTTTTTTGTGCCCTGGGCTGCGACATCCTGCCGCAGTTCTGGTCGGTAATCGCCCGAATCTTGATTTCAGCCCTCAAGGCTAGCAATAGGCCAGCGATATAGAGGAAGCGGATCACTCTGATAACAACAACCCAGATGCACCTCCTGCGCTTCAGTCAGGGGTGAAGAGTCCGCTTCCTCTTTCGATCCCTGGAGTTGATCGTCATGTTTCGTCACCTCAGCATCCGAACAGGCATGTGCGCCATCCTCGTTCTGTTTGTCACTGCCCTGCTCTTTTCCACCTTGAGTGCCTGGCATAGCGCCGAGCAAAGCGACGCGCAGGTGCAGGAGTTGCACCGTACCGCCCTGGCAGCCGACCGCTTGAACAACGCACTGCTCATGGCCATCCGCACCAGTGCCAACGTGTCCTCGGCGTTTCTGGAGAACCTGGGTGGCCAGCATGATGCCTCTGCGGCACGGCTCACGCGCTCAGAAGAAATCTGGCGCTCGTCCGCCCAGTTGGTGGACCACTTCGGTCAGTCACTGGAGCCACAGAACACCCCATTGGGGTTGCAGCTGGAACAATCGTTCGTCGAGTACGGCAAAGCCATCGAGGCCCAGCGCGCAGCTACCCGTGCCAACGACCTGGCCGCTTATTTCACCGCCAACCAGCTGGCCTCCACGGCCATGGGCAAGCTGCAGGACCAACGCAATACCTTGATGCAGGCGTTGAACGACCGCAGCACCACCTTGATGGCCCTGACCGACAGCCGCTTGAAAGAGGCCACGGCCACGGCCATCCTGCTGTTGGTCATCACTGTGCTACTGGCGGTCTGCTGCTGGAGCTTCATCCTGGTACGCGTATTGCGCCCGCTGGGGCTGGCCGGGCAACACTTCAAGCGTATCTCCGCTGGCGATCTGCGTGAGCCTATCGAAGTCAATAGCCGCAATGAAATAGGGGAGCTGTTCGCCGAGCTTGGCCGCATGCAGGACAGCCAGCGCCAGACGATCTCCCACATCAGCACCTCGGCCCAGCAATTGGCCGCAGCGGCGCAGCAACTCAATGCGGTCACGGACGCCTCCAGCCGGGGCGTACAGCAACAGGACCAGGAGCTGGAACAGGCCGCCACGGCTGTCACGGAAATGACCACGGCGGTTGAAGAGGTAGCGCGTAACGCGGTGTCGACCTCCGAGGCGGCCGAAGCGTCCAATGCTCTGTCCCGGCAAAGCCGTCAGCAGGTGCAGGACACCATCGAAGGCACTCATGCCATGGCTGCCGATATCCAGGGTAGCGCGGAATTGATTCAGACCCTGGCGGGCGAAACACGCGAGATCGGCAAGGTGCTAGATGTCATCCGCGCAGTGTCTGAGCAAACCAACCTGCTGGCCCTCAATGCCGCGATCGAAGCCGCACGCGCCGGTGAGGCGGGACGGGGTTTCGCCGTGGTGGCCGACGAGGTGCGCACCCTCGCCCACCGGACGCAGGAGTCCACCCGGGAAATCGAACAGATGATCGTGCGGTTGCAGAACGGTACCGAGGCGGCGGTGAACTCGATGCGCTCCAGCACCGAGAAAGCCCAGCAGAACCTGACATTGACCCAATCCTGTGGGGAGGTGCTGGAGCAGATCTACAGTGCCATTGGCGAAATCAACGAGCGCAACCTGGTCATTGCCAGTGCGGCGCAGGAACAGTCCCATGTGGCGCGGGAGGTTGACCATAACCTGATCAACATCCGCAACCTGTCGATCCAGTCATCCCAGGGCGCTAGCCAGACCAGCGCGGCGAGCCGTGAAATGACGGCACTGGCCAATGAGCTGACGGGGTTGGTAGCGAGGTTCAGGGCCTGAGCGCAGGTGGCCAAACCACCCTTCGGGGTGGTTTTTTGTGACTGTAGAACGCTACCTCGGAGCAGTGCACGAAGCGCCTGATAATGCTGTGGGCGGTGTCTGGGCAGTGTGCCTGATGATTGAGCGGCTGGTTCAGTAGCGGCCTGATGCTACGGATGCGGCCTTCCCGAGCTTCGCCCGGTCCCACATGGAAGGCTGTTGCGCCCGCCAGGGCGTGGAACGCCAGAAAGACAAAACCCCCAGCTGCTTTCGCAACTGGGGGTTTCGGAATTTAATCTTGACGATGACCTACTCTCACATGGGGAAACCCCACACTACCATCGGCGATGCATCGTTTCACTGC